>Ga0172379_10000828_pt1 | contig 71457 bp, 66 predicted proteins | sample GrowelOW334metaG_FD_119756 | JGI IMG/M metagenome (GOLD analysis project Ga0172379, IMG submission 119756) | Groundwater microbial communities from an aquifer near a municipal landfill in Southern Ontario, Canada - Groundwater well OW334 metaG | ecosystem: Environmental > Aquatic > Deep...
TAATATGCCTGGATACTAAAAATAGTATTAGAGTTAATTTTCGGGGCTAATAACCCTATAATCGTTCATTAAAAATTATTAATTTATGAAAAAAGTTCCAGTCAACTTACAGGACGACGATTTGTCTCGCTATTTAGCAAAAGTGGGGCTCATCAGAATTTCTCAGGGCAAGGTACGTGACACCTGGTCCCTGAAAAATGTACTCGGTCATGATAATTATTTGTTGGTTGTTGCAACCGACAGAATTAGTATTTATGACTATGTATTAAATGCTTTAATCCCTAAAAAAGGGGAGGTTTTAACAGCCTTGACTCACTTCTGGTTAAATCTTTTAACCGGTTTCGAAAACCACCTAATCCTTTCAAAACTGGAAGCAGGCTATAATTTCGCTTACGACTTGAGAGAAGATTACCTTTTTGAATTGCCAGTTGAGCGTTGTTTGGTTGTGAAAAATCTAACCGGTAAAATGTATCCGGCCGAAATGATTTTCCGTGCTCATATCGGCGGATCAGTGTGGCCAGAATACCAAAAAAACGGAATTGTGGCCGGGCAACAATTACCAATCGGACTGCCAAAATGGTCAAAGCTGCCGGAAGCAACATTCACCCCATCCACCAAGGAAGAATTTGGCAACGACATCAACAAGGATGTCGATTATTTCTACAGTGTTATGGATTCCCTGAGCTTGAAAACTGAAGCTGAAGAGGTTGTCGCAATGCTTAAAGAAGTCTATGGCATCGCTTACAAGTATGCTGAAGATCGCGGGATTTTAATTTTGGACACTAAATTTGAGGTGGCCGGAAAAATTCTAGCCGATGAAATTTTAACACCCGATTCCTCGCGCTTTGCTCTTAAAGAAGATTGTGAGGAAGCGATAGCAAAAGGTCGCGACCCTTATTTCCATGACAAACAGCCAATCAGGGACTGGGGAGCAACTGTTCCAACGCCTTTCTCCGATGGGAAAGGTGGTTTGATTACCGGTTTGAACAAACTTAAATCAGAAAGTCCGGAATATCTGGACTACATTGAATTTGCTCAAAAAGTAGAAGTCCCGGAAACAGTGATTTCTGAGGCTAGCGCCAGATATCTGGGCATTGTCGAAATGATTACCGGCGACACTTTGAAATATTATCAAGCCGAAAAAATGGGCGCTCGCTTAGGTTAAACCACTAAAAATTACGAAATGAGAAAAATTGCATTTATTACGGGATCGAAAAGCGACTTGTCGCAGTGTCGTGGCGGCTTTGAGTTAATCAAAGAATACATGAAAGACCACCCTGGTGAAATTGAAATTATCGGCATTTACGTCCGTAGCCAACATCGCAACACCCTGGAAACACAGGAGTTATTACGAGAACTAGCGAATATGGAAGTCGATGTTGTTATTGTTGGCGCCGGTTGGGCCAACCATTTGACTGGATGTTCCGACGCTTTCTTGAGATACACTCTCAAAAATGATCGCTTGGTTGTTATTGGCGTCGCTTTTGATGGCGGAAATGAGGATCGCAACAAAGCGGCTGTGCTTTCGATAACAGAGGTTCCTGGAACTCAAGTTGTTTTTGAGAAAGACAAACATGTATATTTTGGCGCTGTTGGATTTCTCAACGCATGTCTGTTCGCAATTACTGGTGAACTTTCAAAAATCAAACTTCCCGAACCACGTCCAATCATGGACTTAACCCTGGAAGAAGCACTGGAAATCTCTCGAAATTAATTACAAAACTAATCGTGAAAAAGCGATAAATAAAAGGGTTGCCTGACAGCGACCCTTTTTTAATAATCTATGAGAAAATTTATTGCGTGATAAATCAAAAAATGTTATAATTTTAAAGTCAGTATAGTAAAAATAAACTGACTTAAAAATAAAAATAACCCGAGAGTAACTTATGAAAAACTCCTCTCTTTATAGAGCACTTACAACCAATCAACTGAAGATGGCTATCTTTTTGATTGGTTTTTTATTAATTTCCATCCCAGGAATAGCAGCGGCAAAATTAATTTCCGTCGGCACCGCCTCTGATATCGTTAGTTTCGGAAATAATGTCGGTATCGGGACGACAAATCCAGGCTCCATGTTACAGATTATTTCCGATGGCACGGATGTAGAAGTTTTAAAAACAACTGGATATTCTAACACCGCGGGATTTTCTCCCGCCGCAACACAACAGAGAGCAAGAGGAACGGCTGCTTCTCCTCTAGTCGTTCAGGCTAATGATAAATTAGGAGGAGTATTTGCTAATGGCTGGAACGGAACTAGTTTTTCAGGGACAAATGCCGGAGCTATTGTAATATCCGCCTCTGAAACATTTAGCACATCAGCACAAGGAACTTATATCACCTTTGACACTACTACAAACGGCACAACAACAAGAACAGAAAAGCTTAGAATAGATAATCTTGGCAATGTTGGGCTCGGAACAACAGCGCCTTCACAATCACTTAGTATTAATATACCAGCTGGAACCACTAAGGGCATAACCTTCAAAGAGGCGGATGGTACATCGTATGGCGCTGGGATATACTATTCGGAAGCAGCCGATCAACTAAGAATAAATACGATTCAAACTTCCACGGATGTTACTGGAATTACCATGACTAGAACCAACGCCAATGTGGGAATTGGATTAACTAACCCGACAATAAAACTGGATGTCGCTGGGGCCTTTCGTAATTCTTTAGCTACCACTCATTCCCTACTTGGAGGAGCTGGGAATGTAATTATTATGGCTGATAACGCCGGTTCTTTATTTTCAGCTACTCCAGCAGCTTTTACCTCCTCTATCAATGTCAGTACTCTTTATCATATAAAACAATGGTTCGTCCCCGCTGCCGGGCAGACGATTAGTTCCAGCGGCACAACTGTAACCATGCTTAATCCAGTTTCCAATTTTCAATTCTCTTCCAGCATGATTGGTTCTAAATTAACCATCAACGGCGAAAGCAGAATCATCACCGCCTATACCTCAACTTCCGTGGTCACCGTTGATTCGGCTTATAGTACAAATTACAGCGCCGTGTCTAACACTCTCTGGGGAGTTTATGGCCGGGCGGTAGAAATTGCTAGCGACGGCGCGATTTCAACTTATTCAGAAGTTGGCAGTATGGCTATTAGAAAACGTTCAGGCGACGGCAATGTTTATATTCCCGCCCTGTTAGACTCTACTAATAATTATTACTGGCCGTCTTCTGTTCTCTACCTGGATAAAGACTTCCCGATAAAATGGTCGGGGTCAACTTCTTACAGCAGCAGTGCTAATGATGTGGGCTTAAGAAGAACAGCTACCGGAACTCTAGAAATTTATAATGGCACTAGCACAACGCCCGGAACAGCGGCTGATTATCGAGATTTAAATTTAAGAAGCTTAAATCCAGCCGGTGAAAATATTGGAATTGGGACAACTACAGCATCTAACAATAAATTAACCGTTGTTTCCAACCAAAGTGGTGGCGGCGTTATAAAAGTACAAAATACCAACATCGCCTCTTGGTCATCTTATGAAATGTTCGATTATGCCGGTGTCCATAAAGCTAGTTTTGGCTACGCTAACCCCAGCGCGCCGACAGTTGCCGGTTTAGCTCATTTCAGCACCTCCGACGATACCCCCTTTATTATTGCCATTCATGATTTAGAAAAAATGAGACTGACTACCGAAGGCTATTTAGGAATTGGAGAAACCAATCCAAGTAGACCATTACACATAGGCGCTAGTTCTACTGACCTCGTAGCCGCTGGAAATAATAATTCAATGATACTCGTTGATGGCATTATGAATTCGACTAGCCGACAACAGTCGGGCATAGTCTCTAGCCCTTGGGTTAATCCAACATCAACTTCTGTCCAAACTTATATCGGTCTTAATTTCGTTCCTAACTCCGACTCCCCATATGTTTCCGGTGCTAAAATAATGGGTTTATACGGAGGCGCATACTATCATGGAACCAGTACTCTCGGACAGGCTTACGGGGGAATTTTTAAAAATTTTGCTGACGACACATCTACAATAACAACCAGCTACGGAGTTTATATTGACGATGCTTATAAGGCTGTCGGCGCTACTATAACTAATAATTATGGTTTATATGTTACTGACATAACCGCCGGTACCAATGATTATGCAATATATTCTGAGGGAGGAAGAAATTATTTCGGTGGAAACGTCGGAATTGGAACGGCTGCTCCAAGTTTTCCTTTGCATGTGGTTGGCAATTTGGCTGGCGCCCAAACCGTGGGAATCCAAAATATAGGAGGTAGCTCTACTGCTGATGTTCAGCTACTTTTAGGTACGAGCGCAGCCGCCGGCAATCTAAATGTTGGGGCTATTTTATACGGTGATAGAACTGATGCCACTATTGCTGGGGATACGGATCTGTTGTTTAAAAATAGTTCCGGCACAACCATGAGTACTAATATGATAATTAAGGCGAACGGCAACGTCGGCATTGGTTCAGTCGCACCCAACCAAAAATTACACATCTTAGACAAAGTATCCAGCTATGCGACAATAAATATTGAAGGCAAAACTGATACCGCCGATGCCGGAGCAGCAATTCTGTTTAATGAAGGAAACAGCACCTCTGGGCAATGGGACGGCGGTCTTTATGGATTTAAAGCCGCCTATGATGGTGGTAATAATTATTTATATTTTGAAGGCTTTGCGAATGGAACCAGTCAAGGAAAACATTTAAATATCTTACGTACCGGTAATGTCGGTATCGGAACCACCGCTCCTAACGCAAAGTTATATGTCTCCGGTCAAAACGTTTCTTTTTTATCTGCCACCAGCTCTAACACGATGCTAATGGGCCGAAGCGCGTCAGAACATCTCTCCGTTTATGTTGAAGACACGGGTGTTCTTTTAGAATCAGTTCAAGATGAGAATACTGCCGGATTTGGTAATATGATTTTTAGGACTGATAATGATGGAACGGCAGATGGTTATTTTGCTTTTCAAAACAAGGCGGCTACTAATTTTATGAGAATAACCGCCACCGGCAGCGTCGCTATTGGCACCACTGCTCCAGTTTCCAGATTATCTGTGGTCACTTCTACCTTTCTGGATAATGCGCACGCAATTTCCTTTGGGGATAATTTAAACTATTACTACGGAATTGGCATTGCTGGAGGCTCCGGGACAGAAGGAGTCGGTATCTGGGGTGGCTCGGAAGGCTCTGACAAATCCTTAACTAATCCCAATTTCTTTGTCAAAAGAGGTGGTAATGTTGGCATCGGCCTAACCGCTCCCGCGGCTAAATTAGATGTCGCCGGAACCGTAAAGTTAGGAACTGCCGGCGGCGCTTTTACAGACATGGGAACTTGTACAATCGCTTCTACCGCCATCAGTACGACTAAAACAGCATATACTTGCACCGGCGTTCCCGCCTCAACCGCGGTAGCGGTAAACTGTAGTGGCTCGACTACCCAAAGCGGTAGTGGAACAGTATATTGCCGTGCTACTGGAAATATCAACGAAGTTGCCTGCAACACCTCAGCCGCCAATACGACAGCAATGACCTGGACTTGCATGTGGATTCGACCATAATCAATAATTATTAAAGTATGGAAAGCAAACCTAAAAAAATGAGCAAAGTTCTAATTTTAATAATTGCCATTCTCTTACTCTTGATTCTTATGGCCGCCGCCTATTTGTTAACAATTAATAATAAATCAACAAGTGAAAACGATATTCCCCAAACAAATACCGACGATTATCAGAATGCGGAGCCATTAACCACTGACATCCCAACTGCTAATAGCAACATTACGACGACTGAAGCGGAACCACTTTCCGAATTAAGAACAACGGCCATCGCTACTAGCAGCTCTGAAACCATAAAACCGGAAGAGGCTAACGCCCCCGCGAATAATATTGAACAGCGCGACGATAGACTTAATAATAACCCGCGCCAGCATAACTAAGGGTAAAACAAAATAATTAAATAAATCAAATATCTATAAAGTTATACTATGCCTAACATCCAAGAAACCCCGAACTCTCAAGAAGAAGGGGTAATTAAAAAAACAAAAAGCGTCTTCCTGTCTCCCGTAAAATCAAAAGGGGTTCTGGCTTCGGTAGGGGTGGTTTTGATTTTCCTAATCGCCCTCATATTTGTGAACTACTTTTCACTCATGAAAACTCGCCAGGAACTACAAAATTATTCCGCTATTACTGCCAACCTAGAAAATGAACTAAAAACTATTTCTAAAAGATCGACCTTAGTTTCCAGCTGGCGTAGTTTTGGCGATAACTTTTCCTCCTACGCCTATATATCCAAGGAAGAAACTGATATGTTTTTTGATGAAAGAGTAACTGCTTTTAATTTCCCGCCGGTTTATAATTTTGATTCTGTTTCCGGCTGTGAAGACTCTGCTTGCGGCCTAAAATCCTCTTCCCTTGTTGCAACCGATCAGGATGGCGGCCAACAAATAAGCAAAGTGCCTGCTGAATTAAAGGATAAAAAAATTATTTTTTCCCAGCTCAATAAATTGAATTCCCTGCAAGTAGCTTCCTTTATTGTAACTGACGGACCGGAAGAAAGGGCTTATGTTTATTTTTACGACGGCAAAAAATTTACCCCGATTATTACTGAAAACACCGAAAACCAAATAATTACCAAATATAGCCGCGGTGGTGGCGCTATTGTCGCTGGCGGCGATGATAAAGATTTTATCATTCTCTATATCGGTTACGAAGGCTTGGGATTCCACTACAAAAATGGACAATTGAAAAATATTTCGGATTTCTTTGGTTTAAGAGTAGCTGATAATGGCTTCAAACCATATATAGTCAAGGAGGGTAAAGATAATAATGCCGTTTGGTATGTTTTAAGCCTAAACAGCAATAAACCAAAACTCATAAAACTTTGGCAAAATAACACATCAGAAATAGTTGGCGCCGTTGATTTAAGCAATGTTTTTGATGCTAGCGAAGGATCTCTAGCCGCTTTCGCCCCCGGAGACAAGATGCAAGAAATTAAATTTATCTTTAAAAAAGACGGCAGCACTAATGTTAATGCCCCCGCGCAAATTTTAATTCCCGGCGCTTCATCACAGACAGAAGTGCAAATACCGGCTTCTTTGTCGCCTTATGAACTAAGATTATTCTCAGACAAGGGTTTTGATAACACCATTGACCGCTCCGTAGTATCGGTAAATCTCAACGAGGCGCAAGGAAATGTTACTAAAGCTAAAATAAACGAAATTGGGGTAAATGGCGAAGCAAAATTATTTTTGTCCAATTCGGATAAAATATTTTTTGAAACTAAAGAAAATGAGGAAATTGTCTTTACTCTGCATGGCCGTGATTTATTCTGGAGAGCTGATTTCCAAAAAGGTGACAGCAATCAATATTCGCCCTGGTTTGATAATATCAACTACTTAGACTATTACTTGCAGGTCGATTAAATTAATTATTACCCGCGATAAACCCGGTACTCCAAGCGACCTGAAGATTAAAGCCGCCAGTCGGACCGGCAATATCCAACACTTCCCCGGCTAAATACAAATTGGAAATTATTTTAGAACCCATAGTTTTAACATCGATCTCTTTCAAATTCAGACCGCCGACAGTAATCATCGCCCTGTCATAACCAGAAAAATTAATAATTGTTAGTTTAAAATCCTTGATGTTCTCAAGGATTTTTTTTCGATCGCTCCTAGTAATTGTCTTGGCTTTTATATTTTCATCAATATCGGAAATCTTTAATAAAAAAACCGCTAAGCGGGCGGGAATAATTTCTTCCAAACTATTTTTAACAAATTTATTATCTTTAGAAAAAAGGGTAATCAATAATTTATCCAAATCTTCTAAAGCAATCTCCGGCTGAAAATCTAGGCGCAAGGCAAAATTTTGATATTGGTTAAAATCTAAAAAGCGGCTAATATTTAAAGCTGCCGGGCCGCTAAGACCGGAAGCAGTAAAGATTATTGGACCCTGCTCCGCCGCTATTTCTTTCTGAACGCCAACCAATTTAAGTCTGACATCGCTTAAACTTAGGCCCTCTAGCTCTTTAATACTCTGATTATTAACCAAAATTGGGGCTAAGCCGGGATATAAAGGGGTTACTGAGTGACCAAGCTGTTTGAGCCACCGATAAGCATCCCCGCTCGAGCCAGTGGCCGGATAAGACTTGCCACCAGTAGCAATTAAGAAACGAGCGGCGCTTATTTCTTCCCCGCTATGCAAAATAATTTTCTCAATTAAATTATTCTGAACAATAAAATCTTTAACTTCGCACTCGGTTCTAATCGTTCCGCCGGCGGCCGTTATTCCATTTACAAAAACTGCTAATATATCGGTAGCTGAATTACTCTCGGGAAAAACCTTATTATCAGCTTCGGTTTTTAAACGAATACCTCGGCTGGCAAAAAAATCCATTATTTCTGAAACTCCAAAACGGCTTAATATTGGGATTAAAAAATTAGCAGCCGGGCCATAACTTTTAGCAAGCACACGATAATCAGGGATATCATTAGTTAGGTTACAGCGCCCACCACCGCTAATTAGTAATTTAACCCCTAAACGCTTGTTTTTCTCCAAAAGTAATACCTGGCTCCCCTTTTCAGCCGCCTGTAAAGCAGCCATAAGCCCTGACGGACCGCCACCAATGATTACTAAATCATATTTCATATTTATCTAAACAAGCGCTTTTAATAAGCAAGTTTCTTTAAGCTTTCCAAGTCTTTTTTTATGGCTTCAACCAGTAATTCCGGATTCGCAAACTTTTCTAGTTCCCGTATTTTGCCCAAGACTTCAACTTGAAGAATTTCACCGTAAATATCATTTGCAAAATCAACAATTAAAATCTCTAGTGAAACTTCTTCTTTAAAAACATCTTTAAAGCCAAAATGCATCAAACCGGAATATGATTTATTATCAAAAATTATCTTCACGGCATAAACGCCATGAACAATATCCAAATCGGTTTTATCCAAATTGGCCGTCGGATATCCCAATAGCTTTCCTCTCCCCTGGCCATGAATTACTTTAGCGGAAAAAATTGTTTTTTTAGTCCGACCTAAAACAGAAATTTTATAAAAAGCGAATAATAAAACCGCGAGCGCTGTCAGCTGCATCCAGTTTAAATAGTTATGATTAAAAACATAATCTAAAACTAAAGCGGAAAAGGGCCAAAATAATTCCAAAATGGTTGCCGCAGAAGCCGGAACGCGCCGCAAACCGAAATAATAAATAAACATGGAACCAGCACCGCTCGTTAAAACAATTAAGCCTAATAAGCTCCACTGCTTAACGCTCACCAGCGATAAGGAGCCAAAAGAACCACTAACTAAAACTAGGACAATTGCCAAAATTGAAGTTAAGCCAAAACGCAGAGCGGCGACCGCCTTGTAGTCAAGATGATTAGAAATCCGCTTGCCAAAAACTGTGGACGAACCAAAAGCAAAGGCGGCAATAAACGCGAATAAGGCACCATTATGCAGCCAGTTTATTTCCCAAAAGTCAGCCCCCAAATTGGCAAAAGCAATAAAATAAGAAGCGGCAATGGCAGCCATCGCCCAGCCATAGAATTTTTTGGGAAGTTTCTCGCCCAAAATTAAACGCGCTAGCAATAGAGCAAAGATTGGTTGTAATTTTTGCAAGATGACGACGGTGGCAAAACTAACTTCCCCGTCCATTGCCGCAAAAAAAGCTTTAGTAATAAAAACCGTCCCAATTAAACCACCGAATAAACTAACCCAGCCAAGAGCTAGCCAACTTTTGCGGCTCAAAGTTTTTATCTTTGGCCAAAAAATAAAAACAAAAGGCGAAAGCACTATAAATCCTAAAAGATGCTCCAACATAACTACTAGTTCGGCCGGTAAAACGTAAAATTGCGGTCTAATAAATAAGCCGTCAATACTCCAAAACAAAGCAGCGAGCATAATCGCCAAAGAACCAGCTATTTGCCCAGGCCTAAACCTTAACTTTAAATTATTTACAGACATGTGTTTAACTGTTACTTATTAAGTATAGATATATTAACCAAGCGGTGGCTAAATTTTGCAAAAATAATAACGGGATGCCAACTAAAAAATACCATTTTCGGGTTTTATGACGAAAGACGAACATTCCCAGATAAACCCCCAAACTGCCAAAAGCGGTCGCTAAAAAGAATAACAGACCTTCGGAAATTCGGGAAGAGCCGGGATTAGCAGATTTTAATTTGTCTAAAAACATCAAGAAAAAGGCGATTAAATTAAGCGCCAGCAAAAAGGCTAAGATTAGAAGCAAAGTATTGTTCATTTTTTTAATATTGCCTTATAATTATAGCATAATTACCATATATGCCCATCCTCCTGCAAGTGAACAACTTAAGTAAGGAATATAGCGGTCAAAAAATATTTTCCGGCCTGTCTTTTGCCGTCTCGGAAAAACAGAAAATCGGTGTTATCGGCCGCAATGGCGCCGGCAAATCAACGCTATTCAAAATAATTAGCGGCGAAGAACAGGCGGATAATGGCGAAACCATTGTTCATGAAGAGGCCAGTATTGGCTATTTGAAGCAAAATCCTGATTGGCTAGATACAGAAAGTGCTTTAGATTATCTGATTAGACAAAGTGGCCGACCGGAATGGCGAGCGCGCCAGTTAGCCAGTAAATTTGAGCTAGATGCCGATAAACTAGCACAAGCCGCTAGTGGGCTCTCCGGAGGCTGGCGCATGCGTCTACGTTTAACAGCTATGCTTCTTAAAGAACCGAACCTCTTCTTATTGGATGAGCCTAGCAACTATTTAGATTTAAACACGCTCATTCTTTTGGAAGATTATTTAAACTCTTATCGCGGCAGTTTTTTAATAATTTCCCATGACCGTGAATTCTTAAAACGAACTTGTAAGGAAACCATTGAAATTTCTAAAACTGGCTGTTATCACTACCCCGGTAATATTGAGGCTTATCTAGCGTTTAAAGAACAGAAGCTAAGCACTCTTATCAAAGCTAACGAAAGCTTAGAAAGGCAACAACAACATTGGCAAGAATTTGTTGATCGCTTTCGCTACAAAGCGTCTAAAGCTAAGCAGGCACAAGCCGTAATCCGCAAAATCACTAAGCTGGAAGCTAAGCGCATAACCATTGAGCATGAGGCTGGCATTACTCGCATTATTATCCCGCCAATCGCGCGTAAAAATAATTTTGCCTTAAAAATAAACGAGCTCAGTATTGGTTACGGTAATCAGCGTGTGGTTACGAATATTGATTTCGACTGCCGTTCCGGAGAAAAATTAGCGATTTTGGGCCTCAACGGCAGCGGCAAAACCACTTTAATAAAAACCCTGACCGGAAAATTAAACCCTTTGGCCGGTTCTTTCCGTTTGGCCGCTAATAGCCGCTTAGCTTATCATGGCGAAGAAGAAATAAGTCACATGAACGGCCAAGAACAAGCCGGTGATTTTTTGCGGCGAATTGCGTCCGGCGATTTAAAGACTGAAGCGGTTCTAAAAATGGCTGGTGATTTTTTATTTTTCGAAGAAGACTTAAAAAAACCGATTTCTGTTCTTTCCGGCGGTGAACGTTCGCGCTTATTGCTCGCCGGACTGCTCTTGTCTAAACCGGATATTCTAATTTTAGACGAACCGACTTGCCATCTGGATTTTGAAACTACCGAAGCGCTAGCCGGTGGCTTACATAAATTTAACGGCACCGTGCTCTTCGCTAGTCATGATCGGACTTTTGCCAGCCTCATTGCCACCGGGATTGTAGAAATAAAAAATGGTCTGGCAAAAAGAAAGCATGAAGATTATGAAGATTACGTTATTGCCTTAGAAAAAGAGTTAGCCCAGAAACGTGTTCTGGAAAAAACTGCAGCACCGGAAATAAAGGCCGAACTGAAATCCGACGATAGAAAAAAGTATCTAGAAAATAGAGCTCGCCAAAAAGAAATCCAAGCTTTAGAAAAAGACTTAAGCAAAATGCAAGCTTATAAAAATGAGTTATTGGAATATTTTTTGGAACACTATGAAAACTACCGGCCAGAAAAAGTAGCGGAACTAGAAGAACTTAAACGCCGCATCGCCGATAAAGAAGACTTGTGGCTAATGCTGAGCGAAGAAAATAAAGAAAACTAAAAGACTGGGCCAAACCCAGTCTTTTAATATATGCACGGGATGAGGGAATCGAACCCCCGTCTGCTCTTTTGGAGAGAGATATGTTGCCACTACACCAATCCCGCAAAAATACTCCGAACCGGAGTATTTGTATTATAACAATTTAAATACTCTTGTCTACTTTTTTACTCTTCCCCGTCAAAGCCCTCTTTCTTAATCCGCATCTCTTCATCGCAGCAAACTAATTTGCCGCCGCCGTCTTTGGTAAATTTGACTTCGTTGCCGCAGATGCGGCAAAAATAAACTCTGTCTACTCGGCTGCTCATATATTTATTAGTAAGTTTCCTCAAAGACCTCAAAATGCGCTTGCGGATGCAAACAAGCTGGGCAAACTTCTGGAGCCTCTTCGCCTTCATGAATAAAGCCGCAATTAGCACATTTCCAACGCTTAACAGTTTTCTTTTTAAAGACTTCCCCGTTTTCAATATTTTCTAATAACTTACGATAGCGAGTTTCATGCGCTTTCTCCGCCTTGGCAACATTATCAAATAATTTAGCAATCGCTTCATGTCCTTCTTCGCGCGCTTCCGCAGCCATGCGTGGATACATTTCCGAATTTTCATAGAGTTCACCTTCAATCGCCGCTTTTAAGTCGGCTGGCAAATCACCAATCAGCTCCAGTTGTTTAGCCCAAAGCTTGGCATGTTCTTTTTCATTTAACGCCGTTTCTTCAAAAATATTGGCAATCTGCATATAACCGGCCTTGCGGGCGATAGAGGCAAAATAATCATATTTATTGCGCGCCATTGATTCACCAGCAAAAGCGTCTTCCAAATTTTTTTTAGTCTTTGGTCCTAACATATTTTTTATTTATTTTTTAACTTTTTTAACTTTATCATTATTATCTTTAAGCTCCTTATCTTCAGCCTCCGGCACCTCGCAAAATTCTAACTGATAAATATGGAATACCGAGGCGGCAAGCGCGATAATGAGCGGGCCCAAAACCACTCCCCAAAAACCAAACAGTGTAATTCCACCTAAAATTGAAAGGAGAACAAAAATGGGATTAACTTCCGCCTTCCCCTTAATCATATAGGCGCGGATAATATTATCAATCGAGCCGATTACCAGTAACCCCCAAAGCAGAATAAAAGCTCCCTGCCAAATATCGCCTACTAACAAATAATAGACGCCAACGGGAATATAAAATATCATTGAGCCAAGATATGGAATCAGAGATAAAATAGCGATCAAGACGCCGGCTAAAAATGGCGGGAAACCGACAATTGCAAAGCCGATAGCCCCGACCGCCCCCTGAGCGATGGCCGTGACAAAAGTAGAAATAAAGGTCGTGTAGCTCACCGCACGAAATTTTTGAAAAATCTGAATATCGTATTTGTCTGGTAGCGGTGACAGCAACATCAGCTTTTCCAACATCTTTTTGCCATCCACGAAGAAGAAAAACATCGTCAAGATTATCATTAAGAGCGAAATAATAAAATTGGTGGTTTCCTTAACGGCGATGGTCGCTCCGGAAATCAACCAATTGCTGGAACTTTTCACGACGCTTAAAACAGTATTTTTAAAAGTTTCATGATTCTGTGTAAAACTAATAATATCAAAATTATCTAAAAAGCTATATCTAAAGGCTTCGGTTTTAAAAATATCATTAACATCATGATTATTAAAAAATTCCATCGTCTGTGAATAAGCGGTAACCGATTTTTCGCCGGCATAAATGAAAGCTTTGACTACCGGAACAACAATCACCAACATTAAGAACAAACACATGAAAAGCGCCGCTAAATTACGTCGCCCCTTCAAGCTCTTAACTAAAAATTCATACGGACGATAAAATATGGAGACCAAAATTACCGCGACAAAAATCTCCGTTAAAAATGGCCGAAACACAAAATAACAGCCGATTAAAACCAAAAACACCAAAATCAGCAGAAACGGTTTGGTTAAACTTTTTGACATATTGATGTTAATTTTTGGCCGCGCTCCGTAAAATCGGAGTGACAAGAAACGGACAAAAAATTATTATTTAGTCTCTTTATGAATAGTATGCGCTTTGCACTTATTGCAGTACTTTTTCATTTCTAAGCGCTCTTTCAAGGTTTTTTTGTTTTTGTGAGAATGGTAGTTAGTAGTCTTACAAACGGTACATTCCAACTTGATCATGTTGTCTTGTGACATATTTATTAGTTCATTATTCTTACCCCCTAACAATATATAAAAACTCGTTAAAAGTCAACTATCAACCCTTAAATTAGGCTATTTCTGGCAATAATCGCAATAATGGGTGCCTCGGCCGGCCAATTTAGTCTTAACAAGCGGGCGGCGGCATTTAGAGCAAGGCAGCTTCCCGCGCCCATAAACCTTAAGCAGACGCGAAAAATTCCCCTTCTTCCCGGCTGAATCCACATAATTATTAAAGGTCGTTCCCCGATTTACAATCGCTTTTTTAATAACTTTATTAATCTCTTGATAGAGTTTTTTTATCTCTACTAGTTTTAAGCTGGCGGCAATACGCATCGGCTTAATGCCGGCTAAAAACAAAGATTCGTCCACGTAAATATTTCCCAAACCGGCAATTATTTTTTGGTCTAATAAAAAGGCTTTAATATTCTTCTTTTTATTTTTTAACTTCGCGCCTAAATAAGTGGCCGAAAATTGAGCAGTAAGCGGTTCGGGTCCATAGCCAGCGGCAATTATTTTTTCTAGTTCCTGTTCATTTACAATTTTAAGATAACCAAACTTGCGCAGGTCATTAAAAAATAATTTTGTCCCACCGGTAAATTCAATAATCGCCCGCGTATATTTATTTGGCAGTTCCCCGCCCACAGAATCGGCAAAAGAATTTCCTCCCAAACTATGGCCGCCGCCAATTTTTTTGGCACCTTTTACTAGAATCAACTGACCGGTCATTTTAAGATGAACCAAGAGATAATTTTGCGTTTTTTCAGATGCCTTGGGTTTAATTTTTAAAATCAATAATTTGCCGACACGAGCAATTTCCGTAATTTTATGGTCCTTTAAGGCCCCAACAAAAAAAGCCGCCTCATTCTTAGCGGTTTTTGCAAATAATAATTGAACAGCCGTAATTTCCGGTCCGACAATACTCGCGGCCAAATCACGGCGGATAGTTTCCACTTCCGGAAGTTCTGGCATAAAAATAAATTTTAAAAAGCAAGCAGGAGAATGATGACAATCACTAAAGACAAGAGTCCAATCGCGAACATCTTAGCTAAACCGACTCCGATTTTATCAGGATTAATGATTGCCATATAAAAATATTATAGCTCTTTGAAAATAAAAAAGGAAGACTAATATTTGTAGATAGTCTTATTTTAGTATAATTTAAACCGCAAAAGCCATCTTTATAAATTTAAATAATTGACATAATAACAATATATTGGTATTGTATAGGGTTACTTTTATTAAAAAACAATAATTGAACATTAACAAATAATTAAAGGAGGATATATCATGGATACAAAAATCATTAGAGGCAACCTTTTAGGCGCGCCAATTTCGGCAAATTATGTAAGCATAAATGACGCTGATATCGGGACATTATTAAAAACAGCCTCTGGCTTAGCAAAAACATTATTTGTGGTAGGCGCTGCTGCCGGAATCATTCAAACTCTTCTTCATATTTACGCTAATGTAGAGACGGAAGAGGAAAGCGAAGAAAAAAGAATAAAAAGAGAGGAAAACGAAAAAAAAGAAAAAGCAGAGCGAGAACTCATCCCATGGGGGACTTTAGTGCAAGTAGTAAGCTGGCGACCTAAAGGTCTAAGAAAAATAAACCGTAAATTTTGCGGCACTTGTCTAAACGAAACCGTTACTATCGCCTGTGATTCGCACAATCTAATTATCCCGATTAACCAAATTAGAGGATACCAGAACTCTATAAAAGAGCCATTCAAATTATTTAGCCTGCGGCGGCATTTTTACCACGAAGCTAAAATTACTCTTTTTGACGGCTCTATTTACATGGGTAAGATAGAATCTCCGGAAAAATTTGATTTTTTAACGCCAATTGGTAATCAGTCTATTTTAATTAATGATTTTCTAACAGAAACCTGCATAAAAAACATCGTAGTTAAAGATGTTGAATTGCTCAGAATTAATATGATTAAGTTCATTGAAGAAAATCATAAAAAATTAGAGGATTACCTCGGGAAGGAAAATCTTGAACATTTTTTTCTCACTTAACAAAACAAGCAAACAAAAAAGGCCTAACAACAGATAGGTCTTTTTTATTTAAATGTGGGCCGAGTAGGATTCGAACCTACGAAGGCACAAGGCCAGCAGATTTACAGTCTGCCCCAGTTGACCGCTTTGGTATCGACCCGTTTATATTTGTTCTTATGATAAATAAAATATTTCTTTCTGTCAAACCATAAGAAACAACTACTTTTTAATGCCCTCAATGAGAACACGGACCAAACCGTAAGCGGAAAAAATAATGGCTAAACCGATGGCTGACCAAACAATTGTATCTCGGCCTTTCTTAACTTTATCGGCGCTACCGGAAGAAGTCATCCAGGTTATACCGCCATAGACAAACATTAATAAAGCAATAGAACCAACCACACCCAAAACCGTGTTAATAATCTTACCAATCAGCGCCTGAGGAGTATCAATGGAACCGAGAGGGTTGCATAAAGCAGTGCCGCCAGCAGGGCAAGTAGGCGTATTATCGGCTAAAACTGGGATAGCAACTAACATCGAAACGGTAATAATGCCAAGAGAAAGAAAAGATAATATTTTTTTCATATTTTTTATATATATTTAAATAATAACATTTTTGGATAAAAAAAAGAAGGGGTTACGACATTTATTGTCATTTCCCCTTCAAGCACATCCTTTTAATTAACCACCATTTTGACAGTAACTAATTCTGTGGATTTTAATTTAAATCTTGGAGTCTCATAATATGGAGACTGGGTCTGGATACTTGGAGCATCATGAATTACTTTCCCGTCAGCAAATGCAATATCATAGCCATTACTTGTTTGCGATGCTAATAAATATTTATTGCACTGCTGAGCACTAACTACACGTATAGTAAAAGGGGTTTCTCCTTTTACATCAATGTAATAAGTGCCTTTAGTAAAGACAGAATCTTTTGCCATACTAATTGATTTGGCTGTTTCTGGTTTAGTTGACGCCTGAAAAGTGATTGGTTTTTCTTTAACCTTTTGAGGGTAAAAAAGATTGTCAATACTATCCATCATTGCTTTGGCCTCTTCAACCTTTCCCTGTTTAAGAAGAACTGCGTATTTGCCAAGCAAATTATTTTTCTGCCGATTTTTCTCGGCTTCCAGAATTAAATCAGCTTTGACCTGTACAGAATCAACTGTTTTACCGATAAATAAATCGGTTTTCAAGGTTGCCCAAGGACTTTTGCTGGCCGTAATCGGTAAATAACTAGTGAATACTGCCCAACCAATAATCGCTACTGCGGGAATGTACAGCAAGCGGCTGTATTTTTCCGCGAACCAAATAAAATTGATAACCAGAACTGTTGCCCAAACACTCCAATTAAAAACTAAATGGCACAGGATACCAATAACCACGGAAGCGATCATCAATTTCCAATACGACAATTTTAATATTTCTTTCATGTTTTTATCCCGTCCTTACTTTACTCGGACAAGGTCTCTTTTTTTGTTTTTAATTAACTACGAAATATCGCCCTAAAAATTGCGGGCACAAATTCCACTATAGCATCGCTCGCTAAATGAACCGGAAACTCATTCCACATAGTATCCTTGTGAGCATGACTAGAAGCCGGGGTTGCGTCAGAGGAAGACGAGGATGAAGAAATGTTGGCCTTGTTTCGAGCTACTGAGTAAGCACCCGACCAAGTAACTAAACGCTCAAACCAAGGGTCTCCAGCTTGAGCATATTCCCTATCCATTAAACGTTCGACAACAATGCCAAACTCTTCAGCAATTTCCTCGCGTAAAGATAGCGGACCATAAATTAGAAGAATTAAAGTTAAAATAACTGCAATCTTCCAGATTAAATGATGCCAATGGCCAGGAACTTCGGTCGGCATAATTTGCGGGGTCAGAATTTTGTTATTGGCGATAGCTTTATCACCAAAAACACTCTTCCAAGCCCTTTTATACCAAGGCTTAGGAGTTTCAGCAGGCTTAGCTTTTTCAAATGATTCAGCGGCATTAATACTAGTATAAGCATCGGTCATCACTCTATTATAGACAAGTTCTTGTTTAGAGAACCCGTCATCATTCCGAAACCAACCTTGATTAAATAATGGTTGGCCGATACCGATAGCAATAGACCAAATCCAGAAAAAAGCGACCATGCACATCAGAATAAAGGCACGCCCATTGTTAGTCCTAAAAAACCAGTCTAATGTCCACAAAGCCGGACCGCCTATTCGAGGTGAACGTCGATGAATTTTCAGACGCGCGTGATCTTCAATTCCGCTAACAATCGCTTGGAGAGGAAATTCTTCTCCGGCAGCAATCACTCGCGGAACATCAAATACGGCAATACCCCTGTCATTAGTTTTCCTTAAATAGCGTCGACCATCAAAGATGATATCAACATTAACCGGCAAACCATAGCCCTGAGCCTTAATAACTCTAATAAAAATGCGGAAATTGCCCGCTCCATCGTGAGTGCGAATCAAAACAATTTTTTGAGGATCGTTTTTTGAAGAAGCAGCTTTTTCTTTTTCTGGTATTTCTACCGTAAGTAGAGATTTCTCGTTAGAATCTTTCATAAAGACTTCAAGCGTGAAAACCTGTTTTTTGTCCGTCTGAGTATATGGAATTTTATATTCCAAGAACCCAATAATGTCAGTGTCAGTTTGCGCAACTTGTTTATAGTTGCTATGGATTATAACGTTCAGGGCGCACGGTGTGCCATCCTTACTAGTCCTGATTCTTAAATTGATGTTTGAAGCATCAACAAAAGATGTTACATCTAAGCCAAATTTGGGCGTCGATGACTTTACTGGTTTAGGGGTTCCTGTTCCGGGACCACCGCCAGCGCCTGTACCTGTAGTTGCCATGTTTTAATCTCCTTTTTACTTTAGTTTATACTGTTTTTATTTAATATTTTATTGTCAACGAACAATAATTGCCATACACTCCTAGCTCTCATTGTTGAAAGAATTATATCATATTTTTACAAGTTTGTCAATAAATGACAAGGCCTAAACATAAAAAATGGCTAATATTAAAAAAATAAGGGGATATTATAAATCCCCTTTTTCCAATTTTAACTGTTAACCGCTTGCCCATTAAAATAAATGAGACATTTTCCAGTCTTAATGGCAAATTTTTTAAATGATTCCAATAATTTCGCTCTTATATTTATTGATTCTTTAAGTGCTTCTAAATAACTAGAAACGCTCAAGTCATAAATTATAAAAAAATAGAAATTATCCAAATCATCAACAGAAGCGACGCTGCCCTCGCTCCTTTTGTGTACAATCTTTTTAAAACTCGGCTCAAAATTCAAAAGCTTAACAATCACTTCTTCTGTCAAGACGCTAACAGAAAAAAATCCCTCAGACCATATCTCTGTATGAAATTCCCATACATCAGGTGGCTTAGAGGCTTCATCATTTTGTTTATCTTCTGATGGAAAAAGATTGTCCCAACCAAAAACATCTGCCATAGAGTGGGCTAAATGGTTAATCCCAAATGTAGATAATTTTCTGTCAGTTTTGAATAAGAATCTAGCTCTTAACACAAGGGCCTTATCAATGTCATCGAAAATTGACTGCTGTTTTTTGTTAAATTTAATTATTCTTTTCAAACTGATAAGAGCCTGTTTAGCGGATAAAATATTCGCACTAGAAGAGTCGTTAATTTCCTCATACAAAACCGGCAATCTCTCTGATGTAGAATCAAAATCTCCTTTTTTGATATCAATCATCAATTTCTGCAATTCATCTAAATCAATCATGTCGATAATTTTTTATTGTTAAAATACTGGGTTAAATTACTAAAATCTATTTATATTACCATATTTATTCATAGACGTCAACTATTAATCATTAAACAACCTCACAAAAAACAACCCCTTTCGGGGTTGTTTTTTTCTGAGCCGTTGACCGGGATTGAACCGGTGACCTTCTCCTTACCATGGAGATGCTCTACCAGCTGAGCTACAACGGCACTCCTAATTACATATTATTTATCTCTTCCCTCAACTCTTCCAATTTCTGATTTTCGGGGTTAGCGGCGGCTAATTTTTCAAAATATCTCAGCGCCGATTCCTTATCTTTCCTTATTATACTTAAATCCAAAATTAAATCAAGATAACGCGGGCTGCTCGCCTCAAACTCTAAAGCTTCCAAGACATTATCAAAGGCGGCATCGTAATGCCCGGCTAATTTTTCCAGCCAAGCCAAGGAAAAATAAATTTCCGGCAAACTTAAATCACCCAACATTTTTAAATCATCTTTAAACTGCTTTGCCAATTTTAAGGCATACTCATAAGTCTGGCGCGCTTCTGGGAATTTCTTTAATTCTTCATAAATGCCTCCCAGCTTAAAAAAAGCCCCTAAATTTTTCTGATCCAGACTGATAACTTCCACCAGCTTCTCTTCCGCTTCATTAAATTTTTCTTTCTTAATTAAATCTTCGGCCGCTGATAATAATTCTTTAATTTGTTTTTGTTTTTCCGGCCAAGGAATTTTAGAACTAACTTTATAACTGAGTTTCATCTTCTTCAAATTAATATGAGCGGCTTTTAAGGCTTTGGATAAACTAGAATTAATAAACAGAAAAATCCGCCCGAAAAATCCGCCCCATTTTGCCAGGTCTCTTTCCACGCGCGCCTTAATGATAGTATTTTTAAATTTAGCCTCTTTTTCTCCGGGCAAATTATTAACGTCTAAAATCGCCAAAGCCGGAAACTTTTTGATAACAATGGCGAGGATAACCGCCACCGAAATTAAAACCAAAATAATAGAAATAATAGTAAGCATGGGTTTAGAGTTTAACGATTGAAGCAAATTCTTGGACATTGAGACTAGCGCTGCCAATCAGCAAACCATCAATATTTTTTTCTTGTAAAAATTGCGCCGCATTGCCGCCATTAACACTGCCGCCATAAACGATTCTTATTTTTTTGCCCAAAATCTTAGCAACTTCGGCTTTCAAGAAAATATGAATTGCTTCCGCTTCTAGCGGAATTATCGGCTCACCGGTGCCAATCGCCCATAATGGTTCGTAAGCGATAATAATTCCGGAAGAATTTTTAATATTTACATCTTTTAAAGCGCCCTTAACTTGAGCTAATAAAACTTTTTTAGTTTGTCCGAGCTCTCTTTCATTTAAAGTTTCGCCCACGCAAATGATGGGAATTAATTTAGCTGCCAGGGCCGCTTTTATCTTGGCATTTATCAAATCAGAGTCTTCTTTCAGAATTAAGCGTCGTTCGCTGTGACCGACAATCACATATTTTACTCCCAATTCATTTAAAGTTTCCGGTGAAGTTTCGCCCGTTAAAGCACCGCGATTTTTAAGGGCGCAATTTTGAGCACCTAACAACAAATCGCCACCCCGTAAAATATCGACAACCGGTGCAATCGCCAAAAACCCCGGGCAAATAACCGTATCGTTTTTAGGATTTTTAATTTTTTTCTTCAATTCTTTAGCTAAAATCAAGCTATCTTTAAAGCTTAATTGCATCTTCCAGTTGGCAATAATAATTTTTTTCATATTATTTGCGCTTATTATTTTTAGCCCAATCAATTGTTAGTTTAATTCCGCTCGTCAAATCAATTTTCGGTTCCCAATTTAAAACATCCTTGGCTCGCTGATGACTCAAACAGCTCCTTCTCTGCTCTCCGGCCTTAGCGGGTTCTTCTTTGATCTTAATTTTTTCGCCCAAGGCGGCTTCGATTCCGGAAATAATATCCAACAAACTTGATTCTTGGCTGGTGCTAATATTTATTTCACCTCGACAATCAATTTCCTTGGCCGCACTCAAAGCCTCAACGACATCGGGTGCGCAAACAAAATCGCGTGTTTGCAGGCCATCACCAAACATTTTACTCTCTAATCCTTTAACCGCGTTATCAATAAAAATAGCAATTACCCCGGCTTCCCCGCCCTTAAATTGACGTGGGCCATAGACATTGGCAAAACGCAAAATTGTATAATTTAAACCGTAAACCTGATAATAATAATTTAAATATTTTTCAAAAGTTAATTTATTGATTCCGTAAGGCGAAAGCGGATAGGTTGGTGCGTATTCGGTTGTCGGAATTTCTTCGGCTTCGCCATAAATCGCGCCGCCAGTGGAAGAAAAAATAATTTTTTTGACTTTTTGTAGACGGCAATTTTCTAAAATATTTAAAGCACCGACAACATTAATATCATTATCAAGTTGCGGATTCGCTACGGAAACGCGCACATCAATTTGCGCCGCCAAATGATAAACAAAATCAAACTGTTCACGCTTAAAAATCTTGGCAATTTTAGCGGAACGAATATCTAATTTATATAACTTTGCTTTATTATTAACGTAATCTTTGCGTCCGGAAGATAAATTATCAAGCACAACTAGCTCATGTCCTTCGGAAATGAGTTTATCAACTAAATTAGAACCGATAAAGCCGGCGCCGCCGGTCACAAGGATTTTAGCCATATAAAAACATCATAACACGATTTTTTGATAAAAAAAAGTCCAGTTTCCGCGTTATACGAAAACTGGACAGCTATTTTATTTTTCAGTCTCTGAAACATGGCCGGAAAATATTAGCTCACCGAAAAGAATTGTGTCTTGACGATAGAGTTCTGCTTTCCAGCCAGCATTACGCGTTTTTAAAATTTGCGCGTGCCATATTCTGTCCGATCCGGCAGAAATTAAAACCGTATTGCAGGCTCCCTTGATTCTAAACTTGGTTTCTGAGTCTGTTTCATTCAAATTAAACAAACGCCAAATATCAGCTGGATCAAGTCCTTGGTCCAAATAAACACACCAATAGCTCAAACAGTTGCTGGTAATTTCCGCCTTAGCTCGGTAACAATCAACTTTTCTTTCCGGCAAATTAGTAATTAAACCTTCAAGAAACATGTTATTAAACAAGCGACTAGGAGTAATCCCAGCTTGATGAAAAGCGTCGGCGTAAGAAATAACGCCCACAAATTTCGGCAGCACTATCGTGCCGACGAATTCAATTTGTTCTGGATAATTCATGATTTAGCCCTCTTTAATTACTCGTTTAGTTGATTTTGTTTCTTCTAAAACGTTCTGGGAATTTTCCATCCAAGATTTAAGCCAACGACGGTGATTAATCAAGCCAATAAAAAACACAACAACAAATATGGCAGCCTCAATAATAACAATAAGCGACGGCTGACCGGGAAACGCCGAATTAGCAGTCCAGAAAACTACGGCAACCACGACGGTTGGCGCTATCAGGCCAAAAATGGAAAAAATCCAAACATCTTCCACTAAATTAAAAGCGGAAAATAAGAAGCGCGGCGACATGGTCGCCAAACAGATTAGCAAATCTTCTTGCCTATGGCTACCGTTTTCTAAAAACACTACCACAGCAAAGAAAATTCCGAATACAAAAAGAATCCAGGAAAACATCCAAATCATTTTTTTAATCATAGCAAACAGATTTTTTGGTTAATATTTAAAATTGTTAAATTACTTTTTTGGTTTCCAAATATGTTAGTATAAAAGTCGTTTTTAGTCAAATTATTGCCTTATTTTAAAGCAAAAACAGGCTCTAACCCTCGCTGCCGAAGGCTTGCTTTTGCTTTATCTTTTTGCTAAAATAATAGTAGATAATTAATAAACTTAGTCTAAATTAATTGGGCTAATCTAACTATAAAAACCCCCTATTAACCGGGAATTTTTGTTTTAATATGACAAAAGAAGATAACAAGAAACACAGTAATTACGGTGCTGACCAAATTACCGTTTTGGAAGGTTTAGATCCAGTTCGAAAAAGACCGGGCATGTACATTGGCTCAACTTCTGCCGCCGGTTTGCACCATTTAATTTGGGAAGTGGTTGATAATTGTATCGATGAAGCCATGGCCGGTTACGCCAATGAAATTTCGGTTTCCCTACTCCCGGACAGAATAGTCAGCGTCACCGATAATGGCCGCGGCATTCCAGTTGAACAACATAAAGTAACCGGGGTCTCGGCCTTAGAAACAGTTTTAACCAAATTACATGCCGGCGGTAAATTTGGCGATGGCGGCTATAAAGTTTCCGGCGGTCTTCATGGCGTTGGTGTTTCCGTAGTTAACGCTCTAAGTGAATATTTAAAAGCGGAGATATATCGTGATGGTAAAGTCTGGGAACAGGAATATAAAATTGGTAAACCACTCAAGGCCATTAAATCTGTCGGCAAAACTGATAGAACCGGAACAACTATTACTTTCAAACCAGATGCCAGTATTTTTACAGAACTGGAATTTAGTTGGGGTAAAATTCTTGATCGCTTGCGCCAACAATCATATTTAACCAAAGCCATAACAATCAACGTCTTTGACAAACGCGAAGGACATCGAGCCAAAAGATATAAATTCCATTTTGAGGGCGGCATTAAATCTTATATCAAATCTTTACACCGCAACAAATCTGTGAAGAACGACACAATTTTTTATCTTGATAAAGATATAAATGGCTGCAAGGTAGAAGTTGCCCTGCAATACAATGACGAATATAACGAAACTGTTTTGACCTTCGCCAATAATATTCATAATCCTGAAGGCGGAACTCATTTAATCGGTTTTAAAACTGCTTTGACTAGAACTCTTAATAACTACGGCCGCAGCAAAAACCTGGTCAAAGAAAAACAAGAAAATCTGACCGGTGAAGATGTCCGCGAAGGCTTAACGGCAATTATTAGTGTTAAGCTCCCTGACCCGCAATTTGAAGGCCAAACTAAAGGCAAGCTTGGAAACGCCGAAATGAAAGGTTATGTTGAACAATTGTTCGGCGAGGCTTTTAATACTTTTTTAGAAGAACATCCTAAAGAAGCGGAAGCGATAATCGGTAAATGTATTTTATCTTCTCAGGCCCGCTTAGCGGCTCGTTCCGCACGCGCTTCAATTTTAAGAAAAGGCGCCCTAGAAGGCATGACCTTGCCGGGAAAATTGGCTGATTGCTCCAGCCGTCATCCGGAAGAATGCGAACTTTATATCGTTGAGGGAGACTCTGCCGGCGGCAGCGCTAAACAAGGACGTAATCGCCGCTTTCAAGCGATTCTGCCTTTACGCGGTAAAATTTTAAATGTGGAAAGAGCGCGTCTTGATAAAATGCTCGCCAATAACGAAATCAAAAATTTGGTTATTGCGATGGGAACTAACATTGATGAGCAATTTGATTTAGATAAATTAAGATACCACCGCATCATTATTATGACCGATGCCGATGTCGATGGTGCTCATATCAGAACTCTGCTCTTAACTTTATTTTTCCGCCACTTCACTCAACTCATCACCCAGGGACATGTTTATATCGCGCAACCGCCGCTCTATCAAGTTAAAAAAGGAACGGCCGTTCGTTATGCTTATAGCGACGTCGAGAAAGAAAAGGCAATTTTAGAATTTGGCGGCAGCGTTGAAGAAGCCGTGGAAATAGGCGAAGAAAATGACGAGGGCGAAGAAAATGAAATAGAAATGCCCGGCGAAGAAGAAAAAAATAAAAAGAAAAAGGACGATGAAGACAAAAAAAGAAATTCCCGCATTATTATCCAGCGCTATAAAGGTTTAGGTGAAATGAATCCAGAACAGCTTTGGGACACAACCATGGATCCGGATAAGCGCATCGTCAAACAAGTAACCGTAGAAGACGCCGCGCAAGCCGATCAAATATTTGATATGCTGATGGGAGACAACGTGGCTCCGCGCAAAAACTTTATTCAAACCCACGCCAAAAAAGTTAAAAATCTTGATATCTAAAAACCTCTTACGAGGATTTAACATTTATGTATATTTACATTCTGGCGCCGATTATCGCCTTTATAATCGCTCAGGGGACAAAAGTATTACTGCGCTCATTCAAAAGAAAAGTTACCTTGCACGATATTTTTGCTTATTCCGATATGCCCTCCGGACACACCTCGGTAGTAGTCGGGTTAACTTCCATTATCGGTTTTAAATTAGGGATTGCTTCCCCGATTTTCGCGGCTGCCTTTGTCTTTGCCACCATTGTTATCGTTGACGCTATCGGTTTACGTAATTATTTAGGCCAGCACGGAAAAACGCTTAACGTTTTAGTTAAAGATTTAAAGGAGGATGATTTTTTGGACAACAGCTACCCCAAGCAGTTGGAAAAAATCGGCCACACGCCGTTACAGGTTTTAGTGGGCGGCACGATTGGCTTCTTAACCAGTTTTTTCGCTTGGTTATTATTTTAAAATAAAAAAAATAATTATAAAAAAGCCGTTTCTGAAAAAGAAACGGTTTTTTTGTTAGTCGTCTCACTATTAGGTTTCAAGTAAACCAACCCTCGGTAAAACCAAGACCCAGTTTTTTTTCAAATACGCAACCCCTATCTTTCATTTTTGGTTGCGAACGAATGAAATCCAATGGTTTGAAAAGATCAATTTGGTGGCCATTTTTGCCGTTATTCATAAACGAACCAAGGCCGCCTCTCATAAAGATTTCAAAATCTACAATGGTCACGCCACCGCCGACCAGGATTCCTCCTTGAGGAATACCAAAGCCGATTTTTATATTTCTATTTTTCATCTACTAAACTAATGCCAGACATGCCGGCGTCTTTTTCTATACCCATTAAATTTAAAATAGTCGGAGCAATATCTGATAAACTGCCGGCCGGAGCCAATAAACTCAAATCTCCGTTCGGAGCATCTTTAAAACCGATTGTTTTACCTTCAAAATCATGACCGATAATAATTAGAGGGACTGGATTGTCAGTAATGTTTTTATCAGGCAGGTCGGTCACCATATCCTTCAGGCGCTCGGCATTGCCGGCGCTAGAAGAGATAATTAATATGCCTTGATGGTCTAAAACTTCCGCGGCTAACGATTTAAGAGCTTTATCTAAAGCTTCGGCTGTTTTAACAGTTTCGGCAAAATCTCCACTAGCGGCCATAATATCTAAAGCTGAACAAGCGGCGACAATAAAATTATATTTTCTACTCTTAACAGCCTTCACTGATTCACGAAAAATTCTTTTTAAAGCCAGAAGAACATTAATCTCCTGTTTGTCGTCTTCCAGAGAAATAGAAAGCCAATCCTCGCCAATCAGACGTTCTTCGCGACGGCCATTAAAAAAACTGCTCAAAGCCGCCAAACGTTCACTATCAAAAATTTTCAATTGTTTTAAACCGGCATCGGAAATTATGGAACTTAAATCTTTGCCGACAGCCTGTGTTTCATCGCTAACGGCGAGTCCACTGCCTAAAATTAAATAACGCGCATTAATATTAAGCGCGTTGGCTTCTAAAATAGCGGCCGGATATTCTTTAGCCATTTTAGAAAAATTAGGAATACGAGCGCTGCTAATAGCGTTGGCTTCATTTTTTTCAGCAATCCCCCAGCCATCAAGCAACAACAAAAAAACTAAATTGGATTTAGAACTTAAATCAGGATTGTCGGACGCTTCATTTTTTTCCATAATTTTCTAAAATATCAGCAATTTCCATTAAGCGATTATACTTTACTACCCGTTCTCCTCGAGATAAAGAACCGGCCTTAAGATAATCTGCCCCCAGAGCTACCGCTAAATCCACCAGGAAATCATCAGTAGTTTCCCCGCTGCGCTGAGAGACAATAATTTTAAAATTATGCTTATTGGCCAATTTTACACAATCCACAGCCTCCGTCAAGGTGCCAACTTGATTTGGCTCAATAATAATGGAATTAGCAGCCTTTTCTTGAATGCCAAGACGCAAACGATCAATGTTAGTGGTAAATAAGCTGTCGCCGGCAATCATTAACTTGTCTCCCATTTCGGAAGTTAAATTGCGCCAATTCTCCCAATCATTTTCAGCTAGCGGATCTTCTAAATAAATAATCGGATATTTTCTTAACCAAGAATCATATAAACCGACAAGATTGGCGGCGCTAAAATAAGTTTTATCCAAGGGAAAAATATAACGCTTAGTTGTTTCTTCAAATAAAATATTGGAACCAATATCAATCCCTATCCACATATCTTTACCAGGGTTATAGCCAGCACGAATCGCAGCCGCTAACATAAATTCTATCGCTTCAATGCTAGAATCTAAATTAGGCGCATACCCGCCCTCAGAACCAGTGTCAGTATCATAACCGGCGGCCTGTAGTTCTTCTTTAAGGGCATAAAAAATCTCCGCGCCCTCGCGAATCATTTCCGCAGCGGTATTTTTTTTCGGAATAAGTAAGAATTCTTGAAAATCCAAATTAGTATCAGCATGAGTTGCGCCATTAAAAATATTAAAAAACGGCACGGGAATCTTCGGCGCCGCTAAGGAGTAGGTTTCTTGTAAGTAGGAAAACAATTCTTGCTTCTGACTCAAGGCGCCAGCGCGGGCGCAAACCAAAGAAACGGCCAGAGTAGAATTGGCTCCCAAATGGCTCTTATCATTAGTGCCATCAAGTTCAATTAACTTTTTATCAATGGCTTCTTGTTTTAAAATATCAAATCCAATAAGCGCCGGGGCGATAATTTCCTTTATTTTAGTAAGCGCCTGCAAAACACCGCGGCCCTGATAACGTTTTTTATCGCCATCACGCAACTCAAAGGCTTCATAAGTTCCGAGCGCCAAACCTCCAGGAACACTGGCCTTAGCCTGCAAGCCATTATCCAGCAGGATGCTAGCTTCAATCGTCGGCCAGCCGCGAGAATCTAAAATTTCTCTAGCACTTAAATTTTTTATTTTTGGCATAAAGAAAAAATTAAACTACAATTTTTTTAAGTCCCGGCATTGGCGCTCCACCCAAATAGGAAAGCATGGCGCCACCGGCCGTTGAAACCCAATCGACATATTCCATCATCCCCGTCATCTTCAAAGCAGACACTGTTTCACCGCCGCCAGTAACGCCATAAGCGCGACCTCGAGAACGAGCGGCAATTATCATAGCTAAAGAAATGGTGCCATTTTTAAAATGGGGGTCTTCAAATTTACCCATCGGACCATTCCAAATAATAGTATTGGCTTCTTTGATATATTCGGCGTATAGACTGACGGTTTCTGGCCCAATATCAAAAATGCAATCGGTTTTGGTAACAGCATCAGCCTTCTTGGATAATATTTTTCCATTTTTAGTTTTAACAACCACATCTAAAGGTAAAATAATTTTTTTATCGCGAGCCTTGCCGTTTAATAATTTCTTAACGACCAGCATTGAACCGGCATCAAATAATGATTTTCCAATTTCTAATTTTTTAAACTTTAAAAAATTATTAGCTAGACCGCCACCCAAAAGAATATGGCTCGCCTGCGGATAAAGCTTGGCGATTAAAGCCGCTTTGGTTTCTATCTTAGCGCCGCCCATCATTACTACCAGAGGTTTTTTGGGAACTAATATTTTATGCAAAGCTTTAAGTTCTTGTTCTAATAAAATTCCGGCATAAGCAGGCAGATAATCTTTGATAGCCGCAACCGAAGTCTGGGCGCGATGGGAAACAGCGAAAGCATCATTAACATAAATATCCGCTAAAGTGGCCAACTGTTTCGCAAAAGCCTTATCATTTTTAGTTTCTCCTGGATTAAATCTAACATTTTCTAAAAATAATATTTCCCCGGCCTTCATTTCATTAACAGCCGCTTCAACCTTGGGCCCGACAATGGCGGGCACAAATTTAACCTTTAAATCCGCTATTTTGGCTAGACGCGCCGCTAAAGGCGCGGTTGATAAAGATTTAAGAGTTTTACCGTTTGGCTCTCCCAAGTGCGTAATGATTATCAGCTTAGCGCCTTGAGACGATAAATATTTTATTGTTTCCAAGCCAGCGCTTATTTTATAATCGTCTTTAATTTTTCCCTTTTCTAGTGGGACATTAAAATCAACCCGTACTAAAAATTTCTGATTACTAATTTTTTTTAAACGGCTAATAGAATTAATTTTCATATTAAATAAAATTTATTTTTCTTCTCCTAACTTGAGGGTTACCTCTTTTTCGACACCGTCTCTAATATAAGTTAATGTAATATTGTCTCCAGGATTAAAAGAAGCGACAATATCAGCTAAATCATTATTGGCGTCCAGCGCCTGATTATTAACCCAGCTAATAACATCCCCCTCTTGCAAGCCGGCGCTAGCGGCCGGACTGTTTTTAACAACGGCCGGCAAGGCCTCTGAACTATGGAGCCAGGCGCCCTTCTCTAAATTTAAGCTTAAAGATTTGGTAGTGCTTAAATCTAAATAATTGACTCCCAATAAAGGCTGGGAAGCGGACCCGGTTTTAAAGAAACTCTGCCAATAAGAATTATAGGAAAAAGCGGGAACGATTTCTTTGTCTTCACCAATAATCGCCACCAAATCTCCGGCTAAATTAAAGACAAAAGAATTTTTAAATTGATCTTCCGGTGTTCCGGCTAACGTGAATCTAGTGTTTAAGGAATCGCTGCTAAGTACGGTCGGCGTTTTTTTAAACGAAGAAAGCGATGTTAACAGCACATTGCTAAAATCGTTAATCGCTAAAACAGACTGCCCCAAAGAAACATCGGTGCGCGCAACAATTTTTTTAACCGTTAAATTATTGGCGGCTTCCAAATGAAAGAAAATTAAATCGCCCGGTAAGTTATCGAAATCCGAAATTTTATCTATTTTATAAACTTTGCGGTCACTGGTAATAGCCACAAAGTTTTTAACATTAAAGTTTTTCTTAAAATCTGCCGGCGCGGAAATAGCTATCCAGCCGTCAGCGGTAACTGCTAAGCCGACCAGCAGCGGTTCATCCAATTTATAATATTGCGTGGAGGTAGATTTTTCATTAGTCGTGAGTGTCTTGAAAACACCGACTAAAGACGGCCGCAACGAGCCGATAGTCTCGCCAACCTTAACATCTTGATTAACTACCACTTTTTTAGCGTCTTGAATGATTAAATTGGAACGGTTGTTGTTTAGGCTGGCTAAATTAACTTCGTTGTTAAAATAAGGAACGGAAAAATCTTTCAAAAAATAAACTCGGGTCACAATTTCTCCGGCCGCGCCGGCGATTAGTCCCAAAAAAATCGCTAAAATAATTACCGGCAACAGTCGATGCTTGTTATCTTTTGTAGTAACTGGGGTGTTCATAATAAAAATGTTATTTGTTCTAAAATTAAAACCAACGTGAACTTAAAAGTAAAATTATAATCAAAATAATACCAAAACTTAAAGGCCAACGTAAATTATTTCCGGAAAAATTATTTTTTAAAAAAAGCCGCAACACCAACAAAATAAAGTAATAAAAAATCGCGGTAAAAAATCCTAAAATATTAAAACTAAGCGGCAAAAAATAAATTACCGCCGTCATCTCCGCCAAAACTAAAGAAGCGCTTAAAAATAACGGCCAATTATCTCTAATATTTATTCTTCCCAAAACAAAAGATTGAAAAAATAGCGGGGACACCAGAATCACAAACAACGGCAGTAGGCCCCAAAAATTCCAACTTAAAAATGTTGGCAAACCATAAAGAGAGGAAGCTAAAGCGAACACCGACAAGAATCCGCCGGAAAGCATTAAACCGTCCAGCCTCTCCGCGCGTTCCGAGGCGCCATAATGAAAAAAGTAATAAATGTTTCTCAAATAAGAGAAAGAAAAATAAGCCGATAACAATAAAATAATTTGAATCCAATAATAATTGGGAAGAAAGGTTATATACAAAGAAACCGACAAAAAGAATAAAGCTGGAAAAAAGAAAAACAGCGGCCAATTCTGATTCTGTTTATTTTTTTCGCTCCCTCTAACAACTAAGGCTAAAAGTAAAAATCCGGCAGTAATGACTAAAAAGAAAAATTGCGGACGCGCTAAAAATAACTGGCTTAAGAGCCATAAGACTACAGGGGTTATAAAAATAGCTTTTTTACTTTTAAAAAAATTCATAATTATCTAGAATTATTAGCCGGCTCAGTAGTTTCCGTCATAGTTGATGTAGTTGTGGCCGGTGTAGTCGTAGCCGGAGTTGTCTCTGGTATTGTAGTTGTCGCTGGCGTAGTCGTAGCCGGAGTTGTCTCTGGTATTGTAGTTGTCGCTGGCGTGGTTGTGGCTGGCGTTGTAGTTGCGCTTGTCTCTATAGTTGGCGTGGTTGTCGCCGTTCCGCCATCTTGAATAGTTGTTTCAGTCATCGAAGATTCAGAGCCTTCTGATTCTATCGGCATTTCTTCGGATCCAATCGAATCAGTGTTTTCCGGAACATCATCCGTGGTAATGATATAGTCCTCGACGCTCGGAGTCAATAACAAAGAACCAACTTCACTTAGATTATCAATTTTATTAATCTTTAAAAATTTATTGGAAAATGTCAATAAATTATTATCCGCTAGTGTGCTGTAACGGACGGTGTTGTCATAATAGCTAAATCCTCCCCAAGAATCAGCCGTTGACATCAAGCCGCCACGAGAATGGTCAATCCTCCCTTTAAGATTTAGGACGCCACCATCAGTAGAAAAAACTAAAGCCCCGGAAAACGACAAACGACCGCTATCATAAAGCGACACCGGCACCGAAACAATATTGCCGCTAATTGAATTATAAAGCGCTTCATAGTTATCCAGCGCCATAGAATTACTGCTCGCATCGCCGATAACATAACCGCTAAGCTCTTTGGGGCTTTGTAAATCAGAAAAATCAAACAGTGATAATTTTAAACCAGTTTTTATTAATGATGATTCGGCTCCGGTTTCCAGATTACGACCAAAACTTAATAAAATATTCCCTTTATCATCTGCTTGGTAAATTTGCGCGGAAGAATTTGGTATTTGCACCGCCCCTAAAATTCCCGGCTTAGCGCTATCAGAAAAATCAGCGACATAGAGAGCGTCACTCACTTTGGCAGTTTTTAAATAAGCCCGATTACCCATAAATTTTACTGAATGGATTTTAGCGCCGGTAGCAATATTTTCCAATTTACCAAGCGACCGCAGGCCGTCGTCCAGCACATAAAGGTTATTGTATACTTTAGTAGTATCTTTAAAAAGTTTAGACCACATTTCATTGCGTGAAGCTACTAATCTAACTTGGCCGTCGCTCTCACTCAAACCTGAGCCTTTAATAATCTGCCCGAAGATGTTCCCTTTGGCTTGGTAAACTGTTTTACCGGCATCAAAAATAATTTTATAGATTGTCGTTTTTTCAATTTCATTCATGTTGGCTTTTATTTTTTCAACCAAGGAGCCATCAACAGCGGCCTGCAAACTATCTTTCTCCGAACTCGATAACGAGGCGATGTGGGCGTTAACAATGGCGGCCACTTTAGCGACTTTCTCCGAAGAACTCAAAAGAGTTTCCGACAAGGCCTCAATTTCTTCAATTTGTTGCTGATCAGCGGCGCTTAAATTATTAAAAACTTGGTCACGCTTCAACTGATTTTGTAAATCATACTCGCTAATCGAGTTGGTATAAGTTAAATAAAGACTATTCGTCGGGGCATAAGCTTCTTGATTGATATCCAATAAATAGTCATTAACATTTAAGGCCTTGCTGGTATCAGATAAACTAATGGCCGCGACTGATAGAAAATAATAATTACTATAAGAATAATCAAAATAATATACTTCCGGAACCAAGCAATTATTAGTATCTTGGCAGTCGCCGCTGACAACTTGTCCGGCCTCAAAAATTCTCGGGGTTAAAGGTTCGTCTTCAATATAATTAATATTAGCGGCCGTCATCAAATAAGCGTGGCTGCCAATCAATTTCACCCCGGTATACTTACCTTCAAATGATAAGGACCTAACTTCTTTAGGGCTAGCCGGATCGGCAACATCATATATTTTGAAAAATACATAATCGCTTTCTCGCTTGAAAGAGTTCCAGGCGGAACTAGATTTTATTTCTGTATCAACGCCATAAACGGCCACCCGCTGTCCGGAAACTAAAATCCCCGATGGCCTAGTCGCTAAAGAAATTTTACCGACAACTTTAGCTTGCGGCGCATATAAAGAATTGGTGATAAGAATATCGTTCTTAACTAAGGTATAAATATAGTTTCCCTCAACCGCCAACACCTCTTCATTATCAGCCCCGGGTATTGTGTTTATTATTGAAGTGGCGGCCGAATGAGAAAACATAAAATCTTTCAAAAATGCCACATCAGAAATTTTTTTAAGGTCACCGCTTGAACCGGCGCTCTTTTGATCATTGGGAGCATAGCTAACAAGCGGCGCATCTTGAATCACCCGGTTTTTTTCCCAAGGAAAAGTACAGGCGCTGACGGTAAGCGCTACCAAGGTTAGCAAAAAAATTGCTTTAAAAGTTGATTTTAACATATGAATGTTAGAAAAATAATCATGCACCAAGATTATAACATATTTATCGTTTATTTTCACGGGCAAAAACTAATAAGCGATATTATTTGTGAATAAAAACTTGCAGGCCGACATCTACCCGATCAAATAAATATTGTGCCGGTCCGACGCCCAAGCGAATGCAGCCGTGAGAAACTGCTTTTCCTAAATGATTTTCGCCCTCACGATAGCCGCTAGGCCAAACCGGAAGTTCATGAATGCCGATACGGCCACGGTCCAGACCTAGCCAAAAAGGCATCCAGAGACTATAAGTTTTAGACCACGCTTTTTTAATCCGACTCACAACCGTAAAAGTCCCCGTGGGTGTCGGCATACTGGGCTTACCGGTAGAAACCGTAAATTCTTTCCAAGCTATTCCGGAAACAAAATAAGTAAGCTTTTGCTCTTTTAGAGATATATCTACTTTTTGAGTTAACTTCTTAGTGGAGGTGGAGAGCGGGTCAAAGGCGAAATCAATTTCTGCAAAATCAGAATAGCCGTCAGCATCGGTATCGGCTAAAAGTGGATTGGTCTTAAATTTAATTTCCAAATCATCACTCAAGCTATCCTTATCAACATCGCTCTCGGTAATTTTTATCGACTCAACATTAAAAGGCGACCAACCATTTTTTATTTCTATGTCATCAGTATAACCATCGCCGTCGGAATCGACGGCTTCTTCGGCTTTTAGGGTTTTTGGCCCTAAGACAAAAAACGCCAGCAACAACAAATAAATTATAAATTTTCGATATTTCATTATTTTTGTTTTTTGATAATTGAATATTCGCAGCCGCAAAATTTTTGACGATACATTTTTAATTCCTTGGCTAATTCTTGCGAGCGTCGATAAGCATCATCAGCTTGAAAATCTTCATCTAAAAATTTAATTCCCTTCTCGGCGGCTAACTTCCGCGACATCTTAACAATCGCTTCTTTATCTTTATAAGGACTAACGGTTAAGGAGGTGGCAAAAAAATCAAATTTTTTAGCGACCGCCAAATTAACGGTCGCGCGCAGGCGGTCTAAATAACAAATTTGGCAACGGGCGCCGCGCTCCGGGTCTGCTTCCCGCCCCTTTACCAACTCACACCAATTCTGATGTTCATACGGAACGACGATTAACGGAATGGAAAATTTGGCCGCCATTAATTTTACATATTGTAGGCGTTTATCATATTCCTCTTGGGAAACTAAATTAGGGTTATAAAAAAACCAAGTTAAGCGGTAACGCGGCAACAAGCGGACGCTACTGATATAAGTTGCGCAGGGCGCACAGCAAATATGCAAGAGCAAAGATGGTTTCAATTTTTCCTGGCGCTTATCCAAAAATTGAAAAATAATAACAATCGCCAACATAATTAATAACAGTAGCAGCAACACCAAAAGCTTTCCTCGGCTCTGAAGAAATAAACCGCTTAAACCGAAAACTAGAGAGAAAAAATAAAATACCAAAACTGTTTGCCGCTGATTTAAACCTAAATTTAAAAGCCGATGATGAAGATGTTTATTGTCGGCAAAACGAAAAGGGTTTTTACCTTGAAAAAGACGCCTCATAATTGTCCAGGCGACATCTAAAATGGGGATACCCATGATTAATAAGGCAATCGCAATCTTTCCGCCGGAAATAATTGCCAAAACACCCAAGGCATAACCAAAAAATAAAGAACCGCCTTCGCCCAAGAAAATTTTAGCCGGGTAAAAATTAAAAATTAAAAATCCGAGCGCGGAACCCAATAAAATCACGGCCGCCAAGGCAATATCCGGTTGAAAATATTTAGTGGTCAGCGTAAATAAAAAAATCACTAGTGCACCAATCGCTCCGACCCCGCTTACTAAACCATCAACTCCATCTAAAAGTTTAGTGGTGTACATCATTCCTAAAAGCCATAAAGCGATTAAAGCCGGTCCGACAATTACCAAATCTTTAAGATAAATAAAACCACCCAAAGGATTGGTAATTTTTTCAATTTCGACGCCGCCAATAACGATAGCTAAAATGGCCAGTAACGGAAAAATGATTTGCCATTTGGCTGACAAATTATATTTGTCATCCAAAATACCGCCGCTAATAATGAGTAGCGCGCCAATAAAAAATCCCAGCAAATGCCGCCAGTCTAAATTTCCTGCTAAAAAACGGTCGGCATATAAAAATAAAATGGCAAAAAAAGACAAAAAAACAGCCACCCCGCCCAAGAGCGGTGTCGCCTTAACATGAATCTTGCGCTCCCCTGGTTTATCAACCAAATTAAAACGAAGCGCGATTTTTTTAACGCCCACTGTCAAAATCAGAGCTAAAATAAAACTGGCTAAAAATGGCAGAATATAAGTTGAAAACATCTTAAGGTGTTATTGACTACTTAAAAAATAAATGATAATTTAAATAATACTAATTTTCTTTTAAATACAAATAATTAACAACAGGAGGACAAAGCATCATGAATGACCTATCTCACATCGAAGCTAAAGCGATGGCTCAATCAGAAAACATCGCTGGCATCAAGAACAGCATTAACCGAGAGCTAAAAAAGGAGAATCCTAATCCACAAAAATTGGAAAATCTCAAAAAAACGCTCCGCCTCACAGAAAATGCGTTTTCTCGAACGCAATTAATGGTCTAACTGTTAAAATAACCTGAACAAAAGCGCGCCCTAAACCAGCGCGTTTTTTTATTTTATAATTCTGCGGCCTTCTCAATGATTATTTCCGCTTTATTATTAATTACCACCTGGTCTCTTCTTTTTAACTCACCGGCTAAAATTTTATTAGCCACCGCATCTTCAACCCGTTCCTGCAACAAGCGACGTAAAGGACGCGCGCCAAATTTAGGATCATATCCGGCCTTGGCTAAAATAGTGACTCCGTCTTTATCGGCCTTTAGTCCGATTCCCTTGTCCGCCAGTATCTTTTTAATCTTCTTGAGCATCAAGGTCGTAATCGTAAAAATATTTTCCTCATTTAGAGGCTTAAAGACGATGATGCCGTCAAAACGATTAATAAGTTCCGGGCGCATATGCTCGCGCAACTGATTATCAATCAATTCCTGCTTAATAATATTTAGGCTGGTCTGAGCTTTAATCTGATCTTGAATAAAGATGGCGCCGATATTGGAAGTGGCGATAATGATTGATTCCGCAAAACTGATAGTTCTCCCCTGCCCGTCGGTCAATCGACCATCGTCCAACATTTGTAAAAATAAATTTAAAATATCGGGATGAGCTTTTTCTACTTCATCCAACAAAACCAAAGAAAAAGGCTTTTTCCGAACAGCCTCCGTTAGATATCCTAAAGTCCCATCAACATCGCCAATCATTTTACGAACACTGTCTTGATTTTGATATTCACTCATATCCAAGCGAATCAGATAATCCTCACTACCAAAATAAATCGCCGAAACCGCTTTAGCGAGCTCAGTCTTACCGACACCGGTCGGGCCTAAGAATAAGAAGCTAGCAATCGGTCGCTTGCTATCTTTCATCGCTGCGCGCGCTCGGCGCAAACTGGCTGAAACCGCCTTCACCGCCTCTTCTTGACCGACTAAACGTTCGTGAATTTCTACTTCTAAATTGAGCAATTTTTGACCCTCATCCGCGCTCACTTTATTAACCGGGATGCCAGTCATCTCCGAAATAGCGGAAGCAATATCTTCTTTGGAACAAAAAGTTTTTTCCGGATTGTTTTTACTGGCTACAGCCGCAATCATTGCTGCTTTTTCCAATAAGTCGATAGCCTTTGAAGGTAAAAACTTATCATGCAGATAACGCGCAGACATTTTCACGGCCTGTTCAATGGCACTATAGACGATGTAGGTATCATACTTTGACTCCAAAAATCCGACGCGGCTTTCCAAAATTTGAATAGCGGCGTTAGTATCTGGCTCACTGATGCCAATCGTTGTCATCACCTCTCCCAAAGATTTTTTCTCAATGTAGCGCGTATAGTTTTCAGCTGTGGCGGTCGCAATACATAGAATATGATTCTTAGATAAAGCTTCGGCTAAAACTTCCGATAAGTCCAAACTTTCCTGACTGCCGGCGCTAATGCCAATTAAATTTTCAATATTATCAATAAATAAAATAACATTTCCAGAACGGTTAGCCTCATTAATACAATCCAATAGCCTTTCTTCGGCCACCGAAGGATTCGCTCCACTAACCAATTTGGAAACCTCCAGCTCCACCAAACGCTTATCTCTCATAAAATCAGGCACATTTTCCTCAACCATCATCTGCGCGACACCACCGACAATTGTACTTTTACCAATACCAGTTGGCGCCACTAATAAAACGCCATTATGGCCGCCGGTAAAAATATCAAAAATTGCTTGAATTTCCTTATTGCGGCCGACGCATAAATCTAGATGCCCAAATTTAGCTTTTAAAGTTAAGTCAACGGCGAAGTGATCTAAAACCGGAGTAGCAATAGCGGTATAAGAACGATTCATCCCCGAACTGGGCTTAAAGAGCGCCAGCTGGCGATAAGCATGATAACGAGCGACTAATAATTTATTGACCCTAAACCATTCCACGGCATTGGTAATTTTATCGGCATCAACTTCCAAATCATACATAATTTCCGCGAGCGCCGGGTCCCGTTCATAACAAAATAAAATTATATTTAAAACATCAATGCTTTTTTGTTTCAAATTAAAGGCGTCTTGAAAAGCTAACATAAAAACTTCTTGAAGCCTATCGGAAATTTGATCATCGCCTACAGGATCTTTAGCGCTCTTAACTAACTGACGGTCAATCATCTCAATCATTTTTTTAGCATCAACATTTAGACGAATAAAGAGACTTTGAATCTCTTTGGTTCGAAGCGCCGCTCTAAAAAAATGAATAATGTCTATTTGTTTGCGATGTAATTTGCCGGCCAAAAGGAAAGCCTCTTCCAGGATTCTATTTGTCTCGTCAGAAAAAGCGCGCGCGGCATTATAACGCTGTCTTGATTCGCGTTTAATCTTTTTATCTTCCCTAAAAAATCGATAATTTATTTTTTTAGCGCCGGCCACCGCCAAACTAAATTTATAAAAAAGAAATAAATCAAACCATAAAGACAGGAGAAAAAAAGCCACCAAAATATCCGGGCTGGACCAAAAAAATAATATTTTTAAAGGATCGGCTTCCAAACTAGCGCGATTCAAAAATATCCAAGCCGCGAAAGCAAACCAGCCAGCAAAAATAATCAACCAAGAAAAAAAGCCTAAAATTTTATTAATCTGTTTTTCGGCCCGTTCCAAGGCGATTACCGATTTCTTAATTTTTTTATCCCAATATAAAAAGCGACCTAAAAACCAGGCCCCCCGCCCCTTAGCGGCGGTATCTTTCACAAATTCCAATTGTTCCCTGTTTCTCAAGTCCATATTTAAGCTTTAGCTTGAAAAAATAAAGCCACTAATATTAATAGCGGCAAAGCTAACCACAAAATCGCGCCGGCGATAACCAGCGCCAACCAAAAAAGTAAAGCGAGGCCACGGACGATAATTTGAATTAAGCGAATAAAAAAACTGATAACGCGTCCGGCGGCATCATACTGGCCATACATCGGTACAAAAATATTAGCGAGCCACACCCGAAAACCAAGGATTTTTTCTTGATTGCTAAAAAAAATCCATTCTTTCTTCAAGGTCTCCACAAAACCGACGCTATACCACCAAAAAGGAAAATAAATAATACTACCCAGGGTTTGAAAAATTATTTTTAGTCCGTAAGTAAAAAAATTATGTGATTGCATAAATCATTTTAATAATTTTATTTTATCATAAAATTAAAATAATCACAATTAAATTTTAGCTTAATCTAGGCGCGGAAATCTCAAAAAATGCCGAATTATAACCCGCTAAACAATTGACAAGTAATGCGCCTTATATTAAGATGTAATTAGCACTCTAATATTAGGACTGCTAAAATTTAAAAACTCAAAAAATACTATATATGTTTAATAAATTTACCGATAAATCCCAGGAAGTAATTATTAATTCCCAGGCAATCGCCTCTAATTACGGCCAACCAAATATTGAAGCGGTTCATATTCTGCTAGCGCTTCTAGAGCAAAATGAGGGCTTAGTAAAACCGATTCTAGAAAAAATGAAAATTGACCCGGAGTTAATGGAAGAAAAAATTATCAAAACTATTAAAACTCTGCCCCAAAGCCGAATAAACCAAACGCCCGGACCGGTGCAAGCCGTATCCGGAACCGCCGAAACGGCCGCCGTTTTAGAAAGAGCGCAAAAAGAAGCAGATGGCATGAGTGATGAGTTCATCTCCACCGAACATATTTTACTCGCGCTTATCGGCGTCTCTTCCCCGGCCCAAAGAATTTTGCTGGATTTTAAAGTTGAGTACCAAGAAGTTAAAAATATTTTAAAGGAATTACGCGGCTCACAAACCATTACCGATCCTTTTCCGGAAAATAAATTCCGCGTCTTAGAAAAATATACCACCAATCTTACCGAATTAGCTCGCCAAGAAAAATTAGATCCAGTTATCGGACGTGATATGGAAATCCGCCGCATTATGCAAGTTCTGCTGCGTCGCACTAAAAACAATCCGGTACTTATCGGCGAAGCCGGAACCGGCAAAACCGCGGTGGTAGAAGGTCTAGCGCAAAGAATCGTGTCTGGCGATGTTCCAGAAAATTTAAAAAATAAAGAAATTATTGCTTTGGATTTAGGCTCAATCGTTGCTGGCGCTAAGTTTCGCGGCGAATTTGAAGACCGCTTAAAAGCAATTTTAAAAGAAGTTAAATCGCAAAATGGCCGCTTAATCTTATTTATTGATGAACTGCATACTTTAATCGGTGCCGGCGCCTCTGAAGGCTCCATGGATGCTTCTAACATGTTAAAACCGGCTCTCGCCCGTGGTGAACTGCGAACTATCGGCGCCACCACCACTAAAGAATACCAAAAATATATTGAAAAAGATGCTGCTCTCGAAAGACGCTTCCAGCCGATTTATGTTTCCGAACCCAGCATTGAAGATACTATCAGCATGCTCCGTGGCCTCAAAGAAAAATATGAGGTTCATCATGGTGTTAGAATTACCGATAATGCCTTGATTGCCGCCGCCAAGCTGTCGCATCGCTATATCAGCGACCGTTTTTTACCGGACAAAGCTGTAGATTTAATTGATGAGGCGACTTCTTCCCTACGTATGGAAATTGATTCCATGCCGGATGAACTCGACCAATTAAAGCGTAAAATAAACCAACTAGAGCTTAACAAAGCGGGTCTCATGACGACCGATAAAAAATCATCAAAAATCCGTGCTATTAATCAAGAACTTGCTAAAATTAAAGAAAAATCAACACAATTAGAACTTCACTGGAACAACGAAAAAAATATTATTTCTCAAATCAGAACTTCCAAAAAAGAAATGGAAGACTTAAAAATCAAAGCTGAAATTGCTCAAAGACAAGGAGCTGACTTAACTGAAGTTGCTAAAATAAAATATGGCCTAATTCCTGAGTTGGAACACGGAATAGACAACTTGCAAGAAGAGCTGTTGAAAATTCAAAAAAAGGGACAACGAATTCTTAAAGAAGAGGTGGATGAGGAAGATATTGCTAAAGTAGTTGCTCGCTGGACCGGAATTCCGGTCAACAAAATGTTGCAGGATGAAATTAAAAAATTAAGCGATGCCGAAAAAGAACTCAATCAAGAAGTAGTCGGGCAAGAAGAAGCCATCAAGGCGGTTGCTAACGCCTTAAGAAGATCGCGTGCCGGCATCAACGAAGAAAAACGCCCCATTGGTTCTTTTCTATTTGTCGGACCGACCGGTGTCGGCAAAACCGAACTCGCCAAAACCTTGGCCAAGTTTATGTTTGACGACGAAAAATCATTAGTTCGTTTAGATATGAGCGAATTCATGGAAAAGCATTCGGTTGCTAAACTGATTGGCTCGCCTCCGGGTTATGTCGGCCATGACGATGGCGGCCAACTAACCGACAAAGTCCGCCGCCACCCTTACAGCGTTGTCTTGTTTGATGAAATCGAAAAGGCACATCCGGATATGTTTAACATCCTGCTGCAAATCTTAGACGATGGCCGGCTGACTGATTCCAAGGGACGAATGATTAATTTCAAAAACACCATCGTCATTATGACCTCCAACCTCGGCAACGAAGTAATTAAACATTATTCCATCGGTTTTAATGACGAAAGCGATAAAAAAGAGGCCTCCAAGCTACGTGAAGGAGAAATGAAAGAAAAAATAGATAAGATTCTTAAAGAAAATTTCAAACTGGAATTTTTAAATAGAATCGATGAGATTGTTCTCTTCCATAGCTTGTCGCCGGAAGCGCTAGAGAAAATAGTTGATTTAGAATTGAATAAAGTTGAGAAACGACTGGCCAATAAAAATATCAGCGTTAAAGTCGGCCCGAAAGTCAAAAAAATGTTGGCGCAAAAAGGTTATGACATCACTTACGGTGCCCGACCGTTAAAGCGCATCATCCAAAATTTGATTTTAGATGAACTAGCGCTAGAAATTATTGAAGGTAAAATCAAAGAAGGCGCCAAAGTAAAAATAGACTTGGGGGAACCGGAAAAAATAATTATTAAAGCCTTAAAATAAAAAAATAAAAACCCGTGCTAGCGCGGGTTTTTTGGTTGCCGAAGACCTAAAAATATATTATAATGAAAATCAACTAGTGTATAAAAAATCATTTAAAAATACAGCTACCATGAAAAATCAAAAAATAAGCACAGTCTCTTTAATATTAGCGGTTTTTTCTCTTTCTTTGGCCATTTCGACGCATTTTGTAAAGGCCCAAACTGAAATAGAAGCTAATTTTAATCCTAACAACATAATCTCCGATAATGACTTACTGAATGCTCGTTCGATGACGCTATCGGAAATCCAAAATTTTCTACAAAGCAAGAAGAGCTATTTAGCCAATTACAGTGCCCCTAACAATAGCGGCGTCACCAAAACAGCGGCCGAAATAATTTACGATGCCACTAATCGTAACTTTGATTGTGATGGCGTCTCTTTAAGTGAATCTCCGACTGAGGAAGAAAAACGTTTAAAGTGCAAAACTATTACCACGGTCAACCCTAAATTTATCTTAGTTCTCCTGCAAAAAGAAGCGAGCTTAATTGAGGACACTAGCCCCGCGCAAGCACGTTTAGACTGGGCTACTGGATATGGCTGTCCTGATAACTGGACCTGCAATCCTTATTACAAAGGTTTTGGCAAACAGGTAAACAGCGCTTCCCTGCAATTTTTAGCTTACATGCAAGAACAAGAAAAATATAAATACCAGGCCGGAAAAGCCTACACCTTTACCAACCCCTACGGTACAATCTCTAACGCGCCCATGACTGTTATTCCGGAAAATAAAGCGACTGCCGCTTTATATAACTACACCCCCCATGTTTTTAACGGCAATTATAATGTCTACAAACTTTTTAATCGTTATTTTCCCGATTCAACTTTTGTGGCCACTTACCCCGACGGTTCAGTTTTAAAAGTAGACGGCGACCCGGGAGTTTGGCTGATTGAAAAAGGTCAAAAAAGATTATTCTTAAATTATTCTTCTTTTATTTCTCGCTTCAGCCCCCAACAAATAATCAGCGTTTCCTCTAGTGCCCTGGATGGCTACCCGATCGGAGAAGGCATTAAATTTTCCAATTACTCTTTAGTCCAGACACCGGATAAAAAAATATATATGCTAGTCGGCTCCGAAAAAAGACAATTTGACAGCTTAACGTCCTTTAAAGCTATCGGCTTTAATGTCGCCGAGATTGAAAGCGCCAGCAGCGCCGAATTAGCCAGCTACAACGACGGGAAAACGATCACTGCGACCTCCACTTACGTAACCGGTGCCCTGCTCCAAGACACTAAAACTGGAGGTGTATTTTATGTAGAAAATAACACTAAAGCCCCGCTACTAGATAAAATTCTATTAACAACCAGATTTAAAGATAAAAAAATAGTTAGAGTTTCCAGTACTATCTTAAATAAATACACCACCGTCGCCCCCGCCTTATTTAATGACGGAACCTTATTAAAAACTGATTCGTTCCCAACCGTCTATCTGATATCCAACGGACAAAAACGACCGTTTGCCAATGAGACCGCCTTCAAAACTTTAGGTTATGATATGACCAATGTGATAACCATCTCTTCCAAGTTAATGTCTAATTATTCTCAAGGAGATCCGATACAATAAAAATATGCCCCTTATAAAAGCCTTTTTACTGCCACATTCGCCACTTTTAGTTCCGGAAATTGGTCGCGCTAATCATGAATTTCTTGCCAAGACTGCTGCCGCCTACCAAAAAGTCAAGACCGACTTCATAGAAGCCGGCGTGGAAACACTAATTATAATTTCTCCTCACAATAAAATCCGAGAAAATTTTTTCATTGTTAACTCCGCCCCGGAAATGGAAATCAGTTTTCCGGATTTTGGCTTTATTCCTCCAAAAAATTTTTTGAAAGGTGATATTATTTTTTCCGATAAAATAAAAAACAACCTTAAAAATGAAGTGCCTTTAAGGATCTTGTCGGATAGCGCGTTAGATTACGGCAGCGCTATTCCCTTATACTTATTAAAAACTGCGGAAACTAATTTTAAAATTCTGGTAATTTCTCCAGCTGATGATTTTAGTTTAGAAGAAAATTTTAATTTCGGCTTAAAGCTGTCAGAAACCATTGAAACTGAAGCTAAAAAAATTGCCATCATTGTTTCCGGAGATTTATCGCATCGCCTGAAGCGAAAGTCTCCAGGCGGCTATTCTCCCAAAGGCGCTAAGTTTGACAACAAATTAATTGAATATCTCAGCGACCCGGAAAATGCTAAAAAAAATATTCTGAATATGGACAAGCGCTTAATCTCAGAAGCCAGCGAATGCGGTCTAAAGCCGCTAGTAATTCTCTTGGGTATTTTGGACAAGCTAAAATGGGAACCGGATATTTTAGCTTACCAAACTGACTTCGGTATTGGTTATTTAAGTTTAGAATTTTTACTTCCCGAAAGTAAAATCGAGACCGCCTAAAATTATATGAAAGACAGCTTCCAATCTTTCTCGGATATCTTCAAAAATCGTAAGCCGGTTAAAGCGCCGGCCTATCCTTGGCAAGATTTAGCTTTACGCGTCATCAAAGATTTAGGAATACCAGACTTTAAACGCTCTTCGGTTTTTAAGGCTTGTAAAGATTTACCTATTAATATCATAGAAATGGCTCTCAACGACACTAAAGAATTATGTAAAACCGGAGCCAGGTGGAAATACTTTTTTAAAATAGTAGATGAAAGAAAAGAAAATAAAATAGAAAAATAAAATTTAGCTAATAATATATGGCCAAACAATTAAATATTCTTATAAATCCTCACCCGATTTTAAGAAAAAAATCATTAGAGATAGAGCCGAAGGAGCTTTTGAGCAAACAAATGAAAACGCTGCTCTTGGATATGGAAGAAACCATGAAAAAGAAAGACGGCGCTGGCTTAGCAGCGCCACAAATCGGCAAAAATATCCGCATGATTGTCGTCAGCGACGAAAACAAAACCATCTTTTTGATTAATCCGAAAATAACTAAAAAATCCTGGGCCAGAAAAGTGGAAGACGAAGGCTGCTTGTCAGTTTTAAATGACAAGGGAGAAATAATCTACGCACCAATTTCGCGCCACAAAAAAATAAATTGTGTCTATCTTGATGAAAAAGGCAATAAAAAAACTCTCGCCGCGGAGAACTTGCTGGCCAGAGTCATTCAACACGAAATCGATCATTTAGACGGAATTCTTTTTATTGATTATCTTAAAAATTTTCCAAATAATCCAGAGTCCACCAAAAATAAGTAAGCCCCAAGATATTTCGTTGTAATATTGAGAAAGGAGCTCTTTATTAGAACCGATAAAATAGCCGAGAGCAGCCAAAACGGACACCCAAAGCAGCGAGCCTAGAGTTGTATAAAATATGAAGGGCCAAAAAGGCATTTTTGAAAATCCCGCCGGTAAAGAAACAAGTTGTCTGATAACGGGAATTAAGCGACCGATAAAAGTTGCGGCCACCGAATTTTCCAAAAAATATTTTTCTGCTCGCTCCAAGCTTTCAGGATTGATTAATAAAAATTTAGCAAAACGATGGCGCGATAACTTATAAATAAGCGGTCGTCCTAAAAAATAAGCAAAATAATAATTAAATATAGCGCCGACCACACTCCCGACTACTCCAGCCAATATTATTAACCAAATATTTAAGGAACCCTGGCTGGCTAAATAAGCCGCTGGCGGAACAATAATTTCTGAAGGCATCGGAATAAATGAGCTTTCAATCGCCATTAAAATACCAATACCAAAATAGCCCATACCCTGGGCGATGCTCAACAAAAAATTAAAAAATCCAGTTAACATAATCTAAATATACCACACTCGCTAACTATGTCCAGCCAAGAAAAGAAAAAAATTATCTTCATGGGGACGCCTGAATTTTCCCTGCCCGGCTTAAGCGCTTTGATTCAAAGCGCTGATTTTGAAGTTGTCGGTGTTTTCACTCAACCAGACAAACCCGTGGGGCGCAAGCAACTGTTAACACTACCGCCGGTTAAAGTTTTGGCCCTAGAAAATAACATAAAAGTATTTCAACCGGAAAAGATAAAAACCGAAATAGATAATATCCGTTCTTTGGCACCTGACTTAATTGTGGTGATTGCTTATGGAAAAATAATTCCTCAGGAAATTTTAGACATTCCAAAATATGGCTGCATCAACGTCCATGCTTCCCTGCTACCAAAATATCGCGGCGCCGCTTGTCTTAACGCGCCAATTTTAAACGGCGACTCAGAAACCGGGGTGACTATCATGAAAATGGAAGCCGGCTTAGATACTGGCCCTATTTTACGCCAAGGATTAATGACGCTTAAGGGACAAGAAACTTTAAGTGATGTCCATGATTTTCTTTCTAATTTAGGAGCCGAGATTTTACCGGAAACTTTAAAGTCTTGGATGAATGGAAAAATAGAACCACAAATTCAAAACGACGCCCAGGCCACTTATGTCAAAACTTTGAATAAAGAAGACGGCAAAATTGATTGGACCAAATCCGCTATCGAAATTGAGAGTCAAATTCGCGCTTATAACCCTTGGCCGGGAACTTTTTGTTATGATAAAAATGGTAAAATTATAAAGATATTGGCAGCCGAAATATCGCCCGATAAGCCCGCTTCAGAAGCCCGGGCGGGCGTGGTTTCTTGGGCACAAAACCAATTGACAGTCGCTTGCGGACAAGGTAGTATAATTATATTAAAATTACAAACTGAGGGCGGTAAGGCCTTGGATACTAAGAGTTTTATGAGCGGCCACCAAGATTTCAGCGCAGAAATTTTAAAATAAAATTACGGTCTCTTCGTCTAACGGCTAGGACGCCAGGTTCTCATCCTGGTAATAGGGGTTCGATTCCCCTAGGGACTACAGAATAAGAAATGGGCTAAAAGCCTGTTTTTTATTGGGTTTTTTGAAGTATTTTAGTTTCCAGTAAATCAGAAACTAAAATATTTTTATCATTAATTATCGGAGCGGTGACTAAATGTTGACCAAAATTATTAGCCAAGGTCTCAACCGCACCCCTTACAGCTTGAGCGGTTAGGTGAGAATAGCGCATTGTTGTCTTAATGTCAGCATGTCCCAGTAACTCTTTAATTAGAACAATAGAAACCCCATTCTGAGCTAAGTGAGAGGCAAAGGTATGTCTTAAGGTGTGCCAACCTATTTTACGCAACCCAGCTCGGTTACAGGCTCGGTGCAACCAGTTTAAACATAAAACTGGATTAAGATGATTGCCGTCTTTATCAAAGGCTATCCCATGCTTTTTGGCCCTTAAAATAATAAGCTCTTTAACATCTCCCAATAATGGGACATATCTAATCTTGTTACTCTTAGGACTTCCCAAATGCCCCCTAGCGATTGATTTCTGAACAGTTAATAGATTGCCCTTAAAATCAATATCATTCCATTCTAAGGCAATTAACTCTCCAAAACGAAGCCCAGTTTTAAGACCAAAAAGAATCATCTCTTTTAACATCCCGTCAGAATTATCTAATAATAACTGACATTCCTCTGAACTAAGAAAATCAAATTTTTGCGGCTGAACCTTTAGAAGTTTAACTTTAGGAGTATTTTGAATTATTCCCCATTCTTGAGCAGTATTAAAACATTTGTTTAGAACAATTAAATGATTGTTAACACTTTTATTAGACTGGCCTGACTGTATTTTATTAGCCTTATAGTTTTCAATATCTAGGTTACTAATTTTATCTAATTGTTTTTGGCCAAAGAATGGATTTAAATGGGCCCTAAGTAAACTTTCTTTATTTAGAATTTCTGAATATTTATTATTGTTCTTAACATACACTTCAAGCCAATTATCAGAGAATTCTTTAAAAGTTGGGACTGCCTTTTGCTCTTCTACTATAGGCTCTCCGCGTGCTAGCTTCTGTCGCAATAAAGCCTCATAAGCCTTAGCCCCGGCCTGAGTATTCTGCGGGCTAAGTTTACGATATCTTTTATTTTGGCAATAAATACTTACCCAGTATTTATTCTTATTTTTATAAACGCTCATATAATTTATTAGACGACTGCATCAATACGAGCATTATCTATATACTTTTCAATATCAGATATTTTAAATCTCAAACTGCCACTTATTTTATAAAATGGTATTTTGCGTTTTTCTATTAATCTATACACCGAAGGCTTGGACATTCTTAAAATTGAAGCCAGCTCATCAGGTGTTATTAAGTTGTTCGTATTGGAAACGTCGTTCATTTAGTTATTAAGGAGCGATATAAGGCGAGTTAATTAAAACTCGTAGACAATATCGATCCTAACATATTTTTATGAGAATTTACATATTTTTGTTTTCCAGCTTAGTATTGACTTAGCTGTTTTTGGTCTGAATCACCGTGTTTTAAAAAGGTATTTTTAAAATATTCATTAACATAAGCATTGCGAGCCGCGTATTCTGATGCTGGGTCAATTGTCTGATTATCATTAAACATCCCTAAAGACTTACCTATCGCAATAATGGCTTGGAGTTTGGTGCTGTCTGATTTAGCTTCCTCGGCTAGTTGTTTTAATTTTGCTAAAACATAGTTGGCATCTAGCTCTAAAACAGCAAATCTCTCCTTTAGATACTCCCGGATCTTAGCGTTCCTGAGCAATCTTGAAGCGTTAACGGCTGCCGTATTATCATCAAGTTCTTGACCATACACGGCCTTATAAGCAATCGTCCCATTTCGATTGGAGATTATATACTGCTCGGCAAATATGATTTGCTTATCAACTATTTTTGGTTTATTAATCTGATTCATAACCTTGTTATTTGTTAACTGCTTGTTAAATATTCTTTAACAAATAAATTTGTTTAATATTAGTTAATTACGATTTCAGGTTATTAAAATTCCCCAGAAGAAGGTGATATATCTTGGTTTACTAATAAACCAAGAATATTCTTCTTGTTAACTTGTTAACCTATATATAGATATTAACAAGTAACAAGCTGCTAAGAGTTTATAAAATAGTATTTAGCCTTGCCTTGTTGGCTGACATCAATTTTATTCTCTGAAACTAATTCTTTTAGGGCAATTCTGATATTACTAATACCCGCATTTGATTTTTCTTCTAAGTCCTTAACAGTGGCTCCCTGGCTAGAACTCAAGGATTCCATAATATAAATTTTAGCCTCTTCAACCTTTTTCCCTTTCTCCTCAACTTCTCCCAAATATTCCCAATTTATCTGGTCCGTTTCTTGGTTATTAAAAACTTTAAATGATATCTTACCGTCCAAACGAAGTGAACTTCTGGCTTTCTCCTGGCTAACGGTAACCTCTAAAACTTTATTACCTAATTCATCTTTATAATTTTTACTATCCAAAAGAAGATGAGAGGAAACTTTGGCAATTATTTCCGAACTCCCACGGCTAGATGATTGGCTCAATTTTTCGCCCTTTTGTGGCTTGCGATGATGATGAAGGTAAATCACGGAGACTTTAGTTAGCCTAATTAATTTTAGTATCTGCTTATTTACAGCCTTCATCGCGCCAGAGTCATTTTCTTCCTTGTCATGAATCTCTGTAAAAGTATCAAAAATAATCACCTTATACTCATTTTTAACTATTAAAACAACTAAGCGAGCAAAATCTGAGGGGTCCGTTATCATAAACCTTTGATCAATAATGTAATTTATGGGAATATCCTTATCTATTAACTTTTTGAATCTTGTTACGATTTCATTCTTATTCATCTCTTGATCAATAATAAGAATACGGCTTTGCTCGACTTCATATTTGTTAAATAGCGGTAATCCTGCAGCTATATGATATGCCAGAATAAGGGCAAACAAACTTTTACCTTTACCGGAGTCAGCCGTAATTGAAGTAACCGCTTCTTTAGGAATTAATGGATTAATTACAAAAAACTCTGGCTGAACTTCATATGCTAATAATTCTTGGCAAGTAGAAATTACGAGTTCATTTTCGCTTTCTCCTAAATTATTATCTTCTTTATCAATATCAACCGATTCATCGAAACCTTCTTGCTCAAGAATATTCTCACCTTTAGGCACTTCATAATTATTTAAATTGGTAATTATTTCCATATAAGTCTCTAATCACGCGGCAGAGAACGGATTAATACCGCCCTCTGCCGAAAAATTATTTTACTCCTCGGTACCATAGAATATGCTCGTCACCTCTCTGTCTGGTAAATCTAAAAATTTTCCACAAATAATATCATCCAAATGGCTCCGAAGTGATCCAAATGAATTTTCTGAAACAAACCACTTTTTCTCCCAAAACATTTTTGGAAGTTTTTCCTTTAGTACTGAGAAAAGCTTATTATTTGCTTTAATGACTTCTTTAGTTGCATCTCCTATAATTTTCCACTCCTCTAAACTTAGCTCTATATTTTTATTCATATATTTATGAAATTAATAATTAATTTGTTATTCGAGAGGCTTCGCAACCTATCGATAGACCGCGAAGCCTAGTTGTCTCGAATGGAAACATTTTGTTTCCTTTGTATAGACCTCGTCAGCTAAATAGATATTTCCAAAATGAGTTAAATTTCTAAAATACACAGAACTTTAGAGATTCAGCATTCATTCCAGAAATTATAAATTCATGGGCCTCGATATGTAATCCTATCCTTCATAAAGTAATTTAGCTCGTTTATAAACAATTCAATAATTTCGTTAGTCTTCATACTATATATGCACGAAATTTCGCTTAAATAAAAAAAATCCACTAATTTTAAATGAATTAGTGGAATTATACTCGAAAAAACGCAGGCGAAATTTCGTCAATGATTATTTAAATAAGTCTTTGGGTTTATTTCTGATATATTTCTATCTTGCCAGGATTCTCTAAATTCAGGAGATGGAGAAAGTTTTATTTTTATCTGATATGCATCGTTATCTTTAAGATATATTATAGGGCTATCTTTAAGGCCAAAATATTTCCTTAATCTTTTTGATAAATCCTGTATATCCTTTTTAAATGTTTCTTTCTTAGTTTTATTACCAGAAAAAGAATTTAATTTTATACAGCCATTCTGAGTAGAAAACAAAATAAGGGCCCCCCAGCTTTTTACATAAGCCATTTTTTGAGAACTATCCTGTCTAGTATCAGCAAAACCGAGCTTATCATAGCTAGAGTCTTCTTCTTTGCCATCTACCGTTAACTTAACATCGCACTTATTTTTAAACGTAATACTTACATTTTCCCATTCTTTTGTTAATTCTTTCACATAAGCCGCTCTGTCTTTAATCGAATATTTATTATAAATATTATAAAAATCTTTATTAACATTAACCGAGTAGCGATGCATCGGGGTTGCATATCCCTCGTCAGGTCTTGGCCAATTATCACACTCGACATCAAGGCTTATATCTCTTGAATTTTCTTTTATAATATGAATAATTTTTTCATCAAATAGCTTTTTAAGCGCAAGACAAAAAACATGAGTAGTTATTTTACACATTTCTATATCACCCATGCTCAATGCGATGTCAACATGATCCAATCCCTTGTCGTCATTCAAAAAATGACGCTTGTTAGCATCAAGCTTTATTTTTATAATATTTAAAACAGATAGAACCTGCTTATCAAAATTAAAATCCATATTTGGCAACTAACTAACCTTCATTTCTATGTTTAATAGAATAGATTAATAAAGCTCCACATAGAAATATTATAGCATCATATGTCCAAATTTTCCTATACAGCGATCGGCTTGAGTTTGCGTCCATTTGAGTAGCCATATTAATCATTGAGACTGTGGCTGCTCCAGGAGTTTCAGATACTATAGAAAAAACCGTTGGTTTTTTACTATATTCGGCTCTCAAATAGCTTGTTATGAAAATCATCGATGTAAAAACTAATAACGTGATAATAATTAATAAATATTGAAAAATTATTCTTTTAATTTTTTTAAACATATTTTTATAAATAGAGTCTTTTATTGTTAATTTTTAAGTAATAGCTGATCAAGGCCAATAGAGTCTTCTATTTTCTTCTTTAATTCTTTCGCCAAATTCTCAGGAACTAATAAATCTAACTCTCGCTCATAGTAAATGCTTAGAACAAAACGGGCATTACTAACATTGGCAATATTCATCCACTCAATCTCACCGTCTTTATCTGTTATATTTTTGCCATTACAAAGAAACGTTTCAATAAAACTCTCGACATCCTTTTGAATAGCCTCATTATACGTTAGGCCTTTTCCATTTAGCCCATCAAATTTAGTTATTGGTATGTATCTAACCATAAAAATAAATATTAAAATAACACAAAAGGTCCCCCGACACGATTAACACACCCTTTCGGATATGCGCCTAGATAGCGAAAATCGGTCAGAAGACCATCTCTGCTATCTAGGACTTTAAACCATGCCTTAATAAATTAAGGTTTAGGTTAATTCAATTGTTCTTTTATTATCCAATAAAATTGGGTAATAGTCAATTTTTATTAAATATATTTAATTTTAAAAATCTTTATTATATAATATATTTATGAGTAAAATTTCTATACAAGATACAAAGCTTCTATCATTAAATGATTTAATGCGGATATTTAGTATATCAAAAACAACTGCCTACAGAATTGTTTATGGCAGAAAAATACCTTTTTATAAAATAAATCGCAATATCAGATTTGCCGAAGAGGATGTTATTAATTATTTAAATAACAATCGTGTTGAACAGATAAAGAATAGATAAATTATTCTATACTATTTTGCGGTCACAACGCAGAAATGCGTGGCAATACAGGGCAAAATGTTTTAGAATTTTTTAATAAAATACCGCCTAGGTCGAGGGTGGTATTTTTTTAATTATTTAATATAACAACCCGATCAATAATCTAGCGTTTGCTTAAAGTAACCAAAAATATCAATATAATCCCAACAAATATAAGAATCCCTAAAAATTTAACAAATCTTTTATATACCGCTTCTAACACATCATGGGCTATAGTTTTTAGTAATATAAGAATCCGTTTAATCAGCTTAAACGGGGCCAATATAATTATGAGTATAATATCTATCCAGCCATAACCAGTTGTATAACTTTTTTTCATATATGCAATTAAAATTTAAATAACAAAAAAATATAGCATAATTACTATATTTTTACAAGTTAACTATAAATATATTTGCAAAAATGCCAGCAAGACCGACTAGGCTTTAATTTTTATGTTTTGTCTTATCGACTAACGTAAATTTCTTAGCTTCGCCTTCGTAAGGAGGAACGCGATCTCCTCGTGAAAGAGTAATCTCTTTTCGAGAACTGGCCGGTCGATATTGACCCGACACTTTCGCTACCCCTCCAGTACTTACCTGTACTTTAGGCATATGACTTGAAGTTAACTAATGAATTAATAGAAGCGTCTGACCTTTAATCCGCCTCCCCAACTACAAACCTTAGTGAGATTTGCAAGTGGAGAGCGATTAAAGTGAGCTAGACTAAAAATTCAAAAGAATGGCTTCGATCTTTTTCTTGCTGGCGTTTTTATAAACAAAATTAATTAAACATACCTTTAACGATTATTCTTTATTTTTCAAAGCATCTATGACGTCATTTGTATTATGATCCCCCCATCAGAAAGAATTTTTAACATCGGGAGCATTATTGTTTCAAAACTATTTGGAATTGGCATATATTTATTTTTTATATACTAATTAAATCTTTATCTCTATATAGCGTTATACGTTTTGTGAAGCTGGCAATACAAAAGAAAGTGGTGAAACTAAAAATTAAAGGCTTTTTCGGTATATTCAAACATCGCATTAATTAAACTATTAACTTGAATGTTTTTTTCTTTAAACATTTTGGTGGTTAGTTTAATTTTTTTGAATTTTATATAACCGTCATTATTGTCCACAACAATCTTTATTCTTACAAAACCATCTCTAGTCATGGATTGCCAATTAGCATGCGCTATATTATTTCTAAATTGATTTATCTCACGCATAGAAATAATGATATTATGTAATTCTTTTTTACTTTTATTTTCACGCGCCTGGGCTTCAAGTTGAGAATACATTTTAATAAATAAATCAATTTTATTATACATAGTTAGCCCTTCTATTATTAAATATCCCATATCATGGGAACGTTGACTTATAAATTCGGCTATTGCTATGTTTAAATCGTGCTCAAAAAAACTAAAATTTATTAAAAACGATCCCATCAGATTACCAAATGTCTTTTTTATTTCTGTTATTTCAAGTTGGTTATCGTCAACTAAATAATCATACTGCTCTAGCTTATCAACTGATTTATTACTTTTTGCCATACTATTATTTTTTTGAAATTTTTCTATCATATGGAATGCATATCTGCCTATTCGTCCTCAGCCCCGTACTTACCGCTTTTCGTAATGAATATTGCAACATAACATCAGCGTTTCCCGAATGCCAACCAAGAGCACGTTGTTCTACATGAAAACCATTTAAATCTATATTAATATTTTGGCTTATCAATGGCGTTTCCTTGCCGCTATAGTGAGCGACTATTAACTTGCCGGATACCATAGAATATTTAAAAATTACTGGGCCATGATAATTATCAACATTAAAAACAACATCTAGAGGAATCACATTTTTTAAATAAACTGGCAATTTACTATAGTCTATAATTGTATCATCAATTAAATCTTGAAAGCCTATCTCGGAAATTTTTTGCCTATCTTCTTTCCGCTGAACAATTAAATACTCATTATTTTTATATTTTACACTAACACGACCAGATTGATGCCAAGAAATATGATCAATTTCTTTATTAAATGAATTTTCAAGATTATGAAAATTAGTTGATGGTATGTATAATAAATCTCCTGAATAAGTTTTTATAATAACAGATCCTACCTTATAATATTTATCATTGCTTTTAATCAAAATCTTATAACAAACGGATTTTTTTATTTTACTTTCATCGGTAAGCACTTTATTTTATATAGTAACTTATATATTTTTAAAAAGATTATAAATTGGAAGGAAATAAATGAGAAAATGTGTACTCTTCTAAGACATCCCCACTTAATTTATAAAATTTAAAAACTATATTTTGTTTTTTATTTTTTTCTATAACGCGCTGAGCAACTGCCCGATCAATATTTTCAGACACAACAATAAAAAGTAATGGTTTATTTATAAATATATATCTCATTTTTTCTAAAACTCTTCGAGTCATAAAATCAACTTGAAATCTTACGTTTTCTGAAAAATTTGATATATATTTTATTTCTACAATTCGTGAAATTTCTTCTTGATTTGATTTTTTATAAATTACTCCATCTAGAATAATATGACCATATTCGTTAGAAATTTTTACACCCTTTCTAAATAAGTCACCATACACCTTCTCCAAATATACAAAAACTTTATTTTCAATTTGAGTATTTTTCTCTCTTATCGCTTTAAAATCATGATTTGAATGAATATTATTATTTGTGCCAGGAGCCATCTCATTTTTTATAATTTTTTCTTCAACGATTTTTTCAGTCGCTAGCTCTTCGGACGTAGCATCTTGAGTTATTTGTTTTAAATTTTCAGCAATATCTTTACTTTCACTTCTAAATATGATTGCTAATTTTTTCATAAAATCCTCGCTTGCTATCACTAGCCCTCCTATAAATAAAGAAGCAAAAATTGTATATGAGTTATTCGAAATAATAGCAAATATAAAAACCATTGATCCCCCCGTAAGTCTCGCAAATCGTTCTTGTTTATCACTTTTTTTGAAAAATAAAAGTGGAATAATTGAGAACAGCATTAATAGAAGAAAACAATACATGGCAACGCCCCTTACGTTGTTAAATTCAAAAATATTTTGAATATATTGGTTATTCATATTTATTTTTTTTAACTATTTGAAATTCTTTTTGCAAAAATATTAAATCTTTTTCTAGGTTTTTTAATATATTAATATTAGTTTTTTCTAATTCTTTTTTATTAATATTTTGTTTAACTAAACTTAAAATAGTCGCAATTGTTCCAAAATAATCTTTTGATTCTATGTGAAATTTTATAGACTTTATGCTCATTCTTTTAACATTTTATTTTAAATAATTATTTTTTAGGTCTTCCTCTTCCTTGAGATTTACTTCCACCAATTACATCACGCAGTTGATTAATTAAAACCATTATTTCTTCTACTTTTTTAACAATGCGTTTTTGTTCACCTTGCGGTGGTAACGGTATCAATGTATTTTTTAGATTATCTTGTGTAATCTGATTTATTGTCATTGTATTTACTCCTTCCAATAAATTTCTGAAAATTGTTGATTTCAAAAAAACCTCCACATAAGGATTACATTCACTACGAAATACAGACATAAATGCACCAAAAGCCATCTTTTCTTCTAAATCTTTAATCATGGCAGTCTTGCCAACCAATGACTTACTCCCATTTCTAACACAAATTAAAAGGTCTCCTTCTTGCACCACTACGCTACTCTTTACCTCTTTTTTTACCCTAACTAAATCATTAAAATCTAATTGTCCTTTTTGAATATTTGTAGAACGCAGCACTGGAATCCCTTCAGTAGAAATATCATTTGGGGAATATGTTAATCCAATATTTGTCTCTCCAATATCATTAAATTTTACCCACTTCCAAGTATTTGGAATTTCAAACGGTATTTCGTTTTCTAATATATCAGGTATGGATTTTTTCTTTTTAACATTAATTTGTTCGGTTTTTTCTTTTTTAATTTTTTTATATAATTCTTCAGCTGTACCATCCTTTCTATCCTGTTTAACTAATTTTCCTGATACAGCTAAAGAGAGAAGAGCATTTTCGAGTTCCTTTATGTCATCAGATGTTTTTATGAGCTCAGTAATATTTTCAAAGGCTATTTTATATTTTCCATTTCCAAGAGAATACATCGCACTATGAACAAGAAGTGTTCGTATTTTGTCACTTTGTTGTTTTCTAATTTCAAGTTCGTCAAGTTGCTTTATAACTTCATTCACTTTCTTTATTATTCTTTTTTGTTCTGCGAGTGGTGGAAGAGAAATTAAAATTTTTTCCAAAATACCTATGTTTAAGGCTGGAATAGCGCCACCAATTTGATACTTAGCTAAATCAATATTTGTTAAATGAAGGAACATCCATTCATTAAAGATTTTTGAGCTCGGAAGATATCCTAAACAATTATTATCAATACAACTAGGTTTAATAAGTATCCTACGTTTATTTGTCGCAATAGCCCCACCAATTTTAGGGAAAATGATTGTGTTTATTGGCAACACTTTAGCCCTCATTTTTTTTACAATTTCTTCCGAAATCCAGTTTTCAGAGTCTATCATCTCTTTAATATTTCTATTCATATCACTAACTTTAAAAAAAGGTATCTCTCCTCCCTTTTTTATTTGATATTCTTTAGGGAATCCAGTGCCACCCATAAAATTACCAACTTCACCTAATTTTACCCATTTCCATGATTTTGGAATTTCAAAAGGAGCAACCTCTGAAGTAGTTAATTGTTTATATTCATTTTTTATTTGAGCATAAAGCTGTTCTGCAGTGCCATCTGTTTTATTTTGAGAAACTAATTTCCCCGCAATGGCAAGAGTAAAAACTGCTTTGCGCAGTCGCTGAATAGCATCGGGAACCTCTATAAAATCGCCAATATTATCAGCGACAATTTTAACTTCATTTGGAGTCATGATGAGATAGTGCTTCAATTATAATATTACGAATTTTTATTAGGACTTCTTTTGTTTCTTTTTGTTTAGAAAGATACGTCTTTAATAATTCTTCAGGTGATTCTATGATATCAACTGGTGTACGTGGATTTTTAATATCTAAATTGTAATTACGGTTTATTATTTCATCTATAGAAACTTTCCATGCATGTTCATTTTCCTCACGATTATTCCACCATTTTTTTTCAGCATCAAATTCTTCAACAGTAATTGGATTTGATGTTGAATAACTTGTTTTTCCTTCAGGATATGGATGCTCGTAGTACCAAATTTCTTTTGTTGGTTCTCCTTTTGTAAAGAAAAGAAGGTTTGTATTAATACTTGTGTATGGAGAAAAAACATTTTTAGGTAAACGTACAATTGTATGCAAATTACATTCTTCAAGCAGCATCTTCTTCAGTACCGTTTTCATTCCTTCCCCAAAAAGAGTTCCATCTGGAAGAACAATACCCGCTCTACCGTGTTTCTTTAATAGGCGAACAATAAGAACAAGAAAAAGGTCCTCTGTGGCACGAGTCTGAAATTCCTTAGGAAAGTTTGATTCGATACCTGGTTCTTCTGTACCTCCAAAAGGAGGGTTTGTTATAACACAATCTATTTTGTCTGCATCGGTATACTCACGAAGAGGTTTTTCTAAAGTATTTCCACGTCTCATTGTTACTGGCTCTTCAATACCATGAAGCATCATATTCGTAATTAGAAGCATGAAAGGAAGTGGCTTCTTCTCTACCCCATGAATACTTTCTTGAATTTTTTGTTCATCCTTTACTGATTTAACTTGTTTTCTCATATGCTCCAAGGCATGAACTAGAAATCCTCCTGTTCCAACTGCTGGGTCAAGAATTGATTCACCAACCTTGGGGTTTACCATTTCAACAATAAATTCTGTTAAGGCTCGCGGAGTATACATCTCTCCAAAATTTCCAGCACTTTGAAGCCCCTTCAAAAGTCTTTCGTATATCTCATTAAATGCGTGTCTATCTTTGGAAGCATTAAAATCAATTTCATTTATTTTGTTTATGACTTGTTTTAAAAGTGTACCCTTACGCATAAAGTTATACACATCTTTAAAGGCCATACGTGTAAGATCTGTTCTTTTATTATCTCCTTTGGGGAGATTACGTAATCCTGGCAATAAATCATTATTTACAAATTCAATAAGCTTATCTCCTGTCATCCCGTCCATTGAACCAGCCCAAATACTCCACTGATACTTTTTGGGTAGAGTTGATATAAATTTATCTTTACGAATTTCTAATGCTTTATCTTCATCATCAAGTATTTTTAAATAAATAAGCCAAACCATTTGTGAAAGTCGTGTTGCGTCACCATCTAGACCAATATCTTGACGCATGATATCTTGAATTGCTTTTATTGTTGATGGCGTAAACATATTATTGAGTATATATTACATCAAGTAATTTATCGACTGTTTCAAAGTATCCTTCTTTTCCGCCAAATAAAGAAACCAGTTCGTAATCAGTACCAAGAGAGCGAAGCGGTTCAAGAGTAAGAATACGAACACTTTCAATATCTTTTAGGGCAACATCGGCATATTTAGAAATTAATGCTTCTAGCACTTCTCGTGCCTTACCATTATATTTATCTAAATAATTAGAGCGACGAAGAGCTTCTATCCTTTCGTTTTTTTTCATCATTTTTTTATCGTACGCAACATGCATGATAAGGTCAAATAAATCAAATTCTGCCCCTATTTGTTTCTGTAATTCTTCAAGAGGAATACCGCTTTCATTTATTTGGTCAATTATCACTTGGCGTCTTTCGGCCGACTGCCAAGCAGTAAAAAAACTTTCAAGGGTTGGATAATGTGTCAGAATATTTTTTCTAGTAAAGTCGGTTAATGATTGAGTAAGAAGTTTTCCATCTGGGCCAAGATATTGTATTTGTTCTTTTACAACTGCATATGGCACTCCACTTAATGTAAATACAGGAGGTCTATCTGTAATTTCTAAAGATGAGCCTTTTGAAAGTATTACATCAATTAGTTTATCTTCATCTTCTTTTTCTTCAATAGTAACATCCGGAGGATCTTGTTCTTTTAATGTTTTAGCAATATCTGCATCTTCAGTTACTTCGAATACACGCTCAGCGACACCATCAAATCTAGGGTCAGCAAAAAGTTTTGTAACTCCTTGAAAATCCATAATAGTAAACCACATCTTTCCCTTATCTTCTCTAACACGAGTACCACGTCCAATAATTTGTTTGAACTCCGTCATGCTTTCTATTGGTTTATCAAGTACTATTAGTTTACATGTTTGAGCATCAACTCCCGTGGAGAGCAATTGTGAGGTAGTAACTAAAGTAGGAAATTTTTCTTCCGGATCAATAAAACGGTCAAGTTGATTTTTTCCTTCTTCATCATCACCAGTAATTCTCATGACATAACGAGAATCCTCTAATGCTCTATCTCCAGAAGCATTCACTAACGCTGAGCGCATACGTTCAGCATGAGCAGTTGTTCTACAAAAAATAATTGATTTTGCATATTGATCATCAATTGCGTTTAAATATTCAACAATCTTTTCAGCAACAACTTTATCACGTTGCGGGAAAATAACTGATTTATTAATATCTCGAAGTTCAAAAAGACGGTCTTCAACAATATTTCCACCATCATCTAACGTGCCGATAGATGGGCGCCATCCTGTAATATCATTATCAAGCAAAACCCTTAATACTTTATATGGAGCTAAAAATCCATCATCTATTCCCTGTTTAAGGGAGTATGTATAAATTGAATCTCCAAAATAATGTGAAGTGCTAGTATCTATTGTTTCTTTTGGTGTTGCAGTAAGACCGAGGTGAGTAGCACTTGTAAAGTGGTCTAGAATTTCATGCCATTCACTGTCTTGCGAAGCGCTACCACGGTGACACTCGTCTATAATGATTAAATCAAAAAAATCTTTTGGAAGTTTTTTAAAAAGTTTGTCTTCCTCAGTAACCCCGCTCATGGCCTGATAAAGTCCTAAAAAAATTTCATAAGACATTAGAGAGCCTATGTCATTAAAATTGTGTCGAGAAATTTTTGTAAGAGCATCACCAAAATGTTTCAAGTCATTTATACGAGCTTGGTCTACTAAAATATTTCTATCAGCAAGAAAGAGTATCCTCTTCGCATTCCCTGATTTCCAAAGGCGCCACATTATTTGCCCTGCTGTATACGTTTTTCCCGTACCGGTAGCCATTACTAATAATAAACGTTTTTTTCCACTGGCAATAGCCTCAACAGAACGATCAACAGCAATTCTCTGAAAATAACGAGGTGATTTGGTTGGGTCATCAGAATAGAAGGGCGTCTCAACAACTGCACGTAAAAGAGGGGCTTCCCCTTTCCATTTAAGATAGCGCTCATAAAGTTCTTCTGGGGATGGGAATGCGTCTGGAGTAAGAATTGTTTCTGTTATTGTTGATAAACCTGTTTTATCATGAAAAAGAAATCCACTTCCATTTGCAGAAAAAACGAAAGGAATATCGAGAGCGTTTGCATATCCCAGAGCTTGTTGCATCCCCATACCAAGGTCTTTGTCTGAGTGTTTAGCCTCAATTATTGCTAGTGGTAAATTAGGTTTATATTCAAGAAGAAAATCTACTTTCTTCTTTTCTCCACGCTTTGTTGTTTTTCCACTAACATGAATACGCCCCATTGTGTATGGATACTCTTCTCTAATCTGATGGTCCTTCCAACCAGAATTTATTATTGATGGTCTGATTAATCTATTTCGTGTTTCTTCTTCGTTCATAAAAAATATTTAGTTTTGTTTTCGCTAAAAACTATACTATTTTAACAAATCATCAATTTTGAGGGTTTATTTATTCTTTAGATATATTCTATCTTTACTTCATAATCCCATAAATTAACCCAAAAGTCAAAAATACTGATTTTTAAGATTAGCCAAAAAAGAAGCCTAAAATATACCCATTATTTCCCTCAGGTTAACCCCCAAATTTTACCAAAAATTTAGGGATGCATTCTATATTAATTAAACTGCCAGGAGGTAAAGCCGAAGGTGGTCATAATCGGCCGGGGGGCGTCCATCACCTTCCCTCATATCGCCGCCGCCAAAGTGGTGACTAAATGGTGTCTAAAAAGTGATGGAATACGATTAATCATTGGTATAGATAATAACAGATAATAACACTAGAAACCCTTGTTTATTGTGTTATAATGGTATATAGTACCGAATTAATTATCTATAATAAAAACGGTCCTTACAGGTTCTCATCCTGGTAATAGGGGTTCGATTCCCCTAGGGACTACGTAATAAAAATACTACAACAAAGTTGTAGTATTTTTATTATGCCGGCGTTAGCCGAGGGGGATCGAACAGGTTGGAAGCGATTCTTGAGCGACGGCGGGAGCCGGAGCGAAAAGAAGAGCGTCGGACGAAGCTCTGGGGGAGCTTCGGACGCCAACCAAGGACAAGTGAGTCCGCCAGCTGGCGGACGAGCGCGATAATTCCCCCGGGGACCACGCTTTCATTTAACGTATCATAAATTGTGATTAAAAATAATAAATGATACAATATTTATATATAAATAATCTTCAAATATGTCTAAAGTTAAAAAAATATTTATTATTTTTAGTTTATTTCTGATACTTTTAGTTTTAGTTTGGTTTGCATTTATTATCTGGTCTCAGCAGAATAGCGCCGAGAATTACCCACCACTTGTCGGCTCGGTTATTGAAATTGGTGAACAGATTGCTAGCCCTAAATCAAGGGCCGTTGGATTTGATCATTATGTAAAGGGAAATTCTGCTTACCTTTATTCCGCGAGTCACGATGGTCTTAATTATAGAAGTTGTTCAATAGAGAAAGTTGATTCAAAAACATTTATAGCAATTAACCCGATATATACCAAAGACAAAGATAGAGTTTTTGCTGTCTGTAAAGAAATTATAGGCGCTGATCCAGAAACATTTGAATTAATTTCTGGTTATGCAAAAGACAAAAATTACGCCTATATATATGAAAATAGAATAGAAGGTAGTGACGGAAAAACATTTGAAGTTTTAAGCAATGGTTTCAATAAAGATAAAAATAATTTTTATCTTGGAGCCAAGCGTATAGACGTCGATTACTTAACTTTTACAATTGGACAATGTTATAGTAAAGACAAAAACAATGTTTATTATAATAGTAATTTTAATTCTCAAGTTCAAGTTAATCCAATAATTAAAGTTGCAGATGTAAAAAGTTTCAAAGAACTTGGTGATTGTTACGCTAACGATGCTTATAATGTATTTTTTATAGGACGCGTAATAGAAGGCGCCGATACTAATTCGTTCGAAATTGCAAATACTGATAAAACATATATCCATAGAACATATGATGCCGTGGATAATAATTTTAAATATAAATCTGGAAAAAGAATAGACTAAAATAATTCCAAAATTCCCGCCCACTTTTCAATTCCCCCAATAATCTCTACTATTTTTTCGAAAACTTACGACTTTAAGGCTACTAAACAAAAACTCTAACGTATGCTAGAGTTTTTTATTACGTAAATTGTACCACATCATCTTTAACCTTTTAAAATCCGCACAGTCCCTTTATCCGCATCGACTTCAACAAAATCACCATCTTTTAAATTATGCATCGCATTTTTAAGAGCAATTATACAAGGAATTCTAAATTCCCTGGAAACAACAGCCGCATGGCAAGTTAAGCCCCCAACCTCAGTAATAATTGCTACCGCTCGTTTCATTGCCGGTAAATAATCAACAGTTGTCGCATGAGTAACCAAAATATCGCCGTCTTTAACCTTATTATTTTCATCGGGCGAAGAAACTATTTTAATCTTTCCCCTAGCTCTTCCAGGACTCGCGCAAATTCCTTGAGATTCATCATTACCCTGAGCATTGGCAGAATTTTTTTCAATATATTTAAACATTTTTACGGCCTCTTGTTCTAAAAAAATAAAACGCTTAGACATACTTTTGTTAAAACCAAAACCGCGCATCTTTCCGGCGGCCTGAAGCAACTGGCCGATATCTTTTTTACCCAATAAACAAGCGACTAGCTCGTCTTCAAATAAAAGCCTGATTTGATTAATGGAAGCATTTAATCTTTTAGCAATTTCCCGGTATAGTGGCAAAAGATAAAATCCAGAAAAACTAACAAAATACTCAGCCTCATTGCGTCCATCGAGCGCCAAGCCAAAATCAATAAATTTTTGCAAATCTTGAGATTGAATATTATATTTTTTTACAATTTGCGCAATATCATTATTTCTATTCTGACGATAATTTTTCAATAAAAAATATTCTTTCTCTACTTCTTTTAAATTTTTGCTAATCAGACTTTTTAATTCCTGATGATAATATTCTTCATCCCAAGGCTCGCCATAACAAAAAACTGGCATCCAGCCATAACTTTTAGCCATTTTTTTACTCGCCCGCTCTAAGTTAATTTTTTTACGTTTAATTTCAATGGCCTGTTTTAAGGTGTCTCTTTTTTCCGACAAAGTAGTGGAAATTTTTTCCGGCTTAGTTAAAACAAATAACACTCGATTGTATTCGGATGAATTTTTTAACAAACCGAGTTTATTAACTAAGACCTCTTCCGCTAAAGAAAGTAAAAAGTCCTCACCAACAAAACCAAATTGATCAAAAATAGTAACTCTTCGGATACAATCTCGCACAAACAAAAAACGATTAGCCAGTTTTTTATTTGACAGCTCCGAATATTTTAATTTAGAAACCGGAGCAATGGCTATTTTAGAAGCTTTTTTAAGAGAATAAAAAAATTTTAACTTTTTCTCTAAAGATTTATAGTCTCTTTTATTGATATTTAAAATTCTTTGTTTAAGATTTTGAAATAAATCTTTAGTAAGGTAGCCGTGGAAAAGCCCCTCAGAAAAAACATAAAGCCCTCCCTTGTAAATACCAAAATGCTCTTTAAAATAATCCGATGATTTATTTCCGAACCAAGTCTCGCCGTCTAAGGGCAGCAAGGCCCATTTCCCAACTTTGACGACCTCGGTTTTATAGTAATGGTTTTTATTCATGATTTTATAATAATGTTTTTCTTTGATTTTGTCAAAAATAAAAGATATTTACTTATCTAAAATTCCCGCTTACTTTTCAATTTTCCCAATAGTCCTCTCAAACTTGAAAACGTTGTCCAATTGCTAAAATTATGATATTTTAACTATATAAAGATAATTAAATTTATGCCAACAATTCAACATTTTGTCAGCCACGTTAAGCAATATGGCAACAAACACAAAGCCTTATATCTATTATCCTTGATGATATTATTTTGGGCGACATACGATGGCATAATCACCTTTATTTCCCCGCTAATTATGACTGCCAGCGGACTCTCAGGGACACAGATGGGTATTATTATCGGCACCTCATCAATCAGCGGCGCCTTTTTTGATTTTATCGCCTGTCGTATTTTTAAAAACATGTTTTTTAGAAGAATGTTTTTAATAATGTTCATTCTCTGTTTCTTTTATCCGCTGATTCTGTTCCAGGCCAACACTTTTTTAATTTACCTGATAGCGATGGCGATGTGGGGAGTCTATTATGACCTTAAAAACTTTGCGGAATTTGATTTTGTCGCCCGTCATATAGAGCCCAAAGAGCACGCCTCCAGTTTTGGAATAATTCAAGTTTTTACATCTTTGGGATATTTAATTGCTCCAATAATCGCTGGGCTAGCTATCGGCGAAGCCATCGATTGGAAACCATTTTTAATTAGCTGGATATTTTTAGGAATTTCGATAATTTTTTTCATCTATTTAATAATACTAACCAAAAAATACAAAAACAAAACCAGTGATTTAGAAACCATACCAAAAAAAGTTAGTTTCTTAAAAGAAATAAATCTCTGGGAAAAAATTGGCCGCACAATCTTGCCAGTGCTAATTCTAACTCTAGTTCTTAATTTCATTGATGCTTTTTTCTGGACTATCGGCCCCTTGTTGGCTGAAAGCTTTAGAGACGCGCCGCAATTTTCCGGCTTCTTTATGACCGCCTATTCTCTGCCCGTTCTCTTGGCTGGTTGGTTTGTCGGCTCCATAACCGCTAAATACGGAAAAAAGAAAACTGCTTTTATAAGCTTGCTTCTAGGCTCTCTATTATTAAGCACTTTATTTTTATTTGAAAACTTCTTACCAATAATCGGAGTAATCTTCTTGTCTTCTATTCTAATGTCTTTGTCTTGGCCGGCAATTAACGGCGCTTATGCCGACTATATTGATGAGACAAAGCGTGCCGCCAAAGAGATTTCCGGCTTACAAGACTTATTCACCAACATCGGTTATATTATCGGCCCAATATTCGCCGGCATTTTATTCGACGCGATTGGCGGAGCAGCCGCCTTCTCGATTCTTGGTTTATTTGGAACAATAATCGCCATTGTCCTGTTGATTATTACACCCAAGCATATAAAGATTAAATTGGTGTCTTAAAACTACTTCAAAACCAAAAAGGCTGGAGAAAATCCAGCCTTTTTTATTTCTTTATCTTAATTTTATTTAAACCATTTATCAACTTGGTCCAAACCGTCTTCGATTGCCTTCTTGATTTTTTTCTCTTCTCTTGTGAGCATGCGGCGATGACGAATGTTATGGATTAAACCTAAATTATTTTCCAGAATATTTTTTACAAAGGATAATATTTTAGCATTATTTCGCTTAATGGTGGTGAGACCAATTTTAGATTTAACCGGAGGCTTAGAAAAAATTCGGCCCAGATAAAAAGCGGCGGAGATTAATATTAGAATAATCAATATCAATAAGCCAACTAATGGCAGGGTTTTGAAAGTTGAGGAGCCAATGGTAGTTATTAATCTCGGAGTCGCCTCAAGCTGTAAATGCTTGGAGGCAGCCACGCTATTACCCGCACCGATTTCCGACCATATCTCATAATTACCAGCCTTTAAATTTGGTATTAGAGCAAAGAAATTTTTCTCATAATTTGACTTGGTTTTAAATACCACGAGTTCACCATTTTCATTTTTAATATTAATAGTCACCTCGGTATCCGGCTCTTGCGTACTTCCTTGGATAATCAATTTATCATCAGCAGAAATTAAAGACGGTAAAGCGCCGAGTTGAGGAGCTATCAATTCCGGTTCCAGCTGTGGAACTACCGGTTCAAGCGGCGGCACCAGCATCCCAGTGGCATAAAAACTACCCAAAGCCTCGACACTATTTTTAGCCTTGTCATATGCAATTAATTTAATATTATTTTCACCAAGCGCATATAACTCTAGGCTGTATTTGCCATCGACAAACTCTCCCGCCGGAATATTTTTAATTAAACTGTCATTAAGGAATAATTCATAATGGTCGAGTCCGGAAGTCGCGTCTAAAATATCGGCTGTGATATTTAAGCGCTTACTATTTTCATCATAGCTAAATTCAACTTTTTTCTTTTCCGGAGCCAAGGAATCAATCTTAACAACATAAGTAGCGATTGGCCCCCAAGTTTTATCTTTACGCGCTCTCGCTTTGAAATACCAAGTGCCGTCCTCTAAATTTTGAACTGCTTTTTTACTAATTGCTGGCGCATAAATAACGCTGGGGCTAAAAGAATTATTATTGTTAATTCCGGTTTGAACAGCGTTAATATCTTTTGGCAAATTCCATTGGAAAATCGGATTCTGATCTTTATACCACTCTTCACGATTTGGATGAGTCAAAGAAGTAATTTGCAAACTAGTATCTGAGGTGGGGGTGGTCGGCTCAGCCGGAGTTTCTTTGGTCGGTTCTGGAACTGTTGGTTTAGCCGGAGTTTCTTTGGTCGGTTCTTCTTTAGCGGCTACGATTACGATGTCCCCGTATTGACCGCGCAGAACATCGGTTCCGAGGCCATCATTGGCACGAACAGCCGCGCCGGAAAAAGAAAATTCCGCTTGACCAGTTTTTTTGGCCTTAGCGACAATGGAAATAATTGAACCGCGAGCGCCTGTAAACCCGGGTGTTGGCGAGCCACCATTAAAACTAATTACGCCGGCTGAATTAGAAAAAGAAGGTTCTTCAACCCAAAGAGAAAATATAGAACCACCTTTGCTGATAGAAATTATATCAAATAATTCAGTCGGAAATTTTATTGTTGCTTCCGCGTTATTTACGGCCACCCCTTCGGAATTTAAAATCACATACAAGGTAACGGTTTCGCCGGCGGAGACCGTCGTCGCATTGGCGCTAAGCGATAAAGTCGCCGCATTAGCATTTTGGCAACCAACAAAAAACAAACTAATCGCTAGAGTAGCAAAATAATAAGTTAATTTATTTTTTAATAATTTTTTTATAGGCATACCAAAAACCAAGGCTGAAAATAATGATTATTATTAATATTATAATTGTAGCATTTTTTGTCGGATTAAATCTAGCAGGAATTTCAATTGTTTGACTGTTACCGGCTTGGTCGTAGGCAGTGACGGTGACTGGGATTTTTCGATTTTGATCTTTGAAAACATAAACTCCATCGCTCACCTCAGTTATAATTTCGCCTTCTTTAACCTCATAACGATTAACCCCGGAAATATCATCAATCGCATTTAAACTAACAAACTGTTTTCCTTCATAAGTATTTGGGTCTTGGCCGGTCTCAACACTGACAAAAGTTGGCGGCGTATTGTCCGAAGGCACAGAGCTTTCGGTTTCAGAATTTTGTTTATCTAAATTAACAGTAATTGAACGACCAAAAATACTTTCCTGAGTTCCCTGCCCATCATTTAAATAAGCCATACCGCCACTCCATAAAACCGAAATATTACTTGATGAAGCCGTGCTAAGGCGCATGCGAAACAACAGCCCAGTCTTATCAAATCCTTGTGGCACTCCACCGGCAAAACGAACGGCCTTATTGTCGGCTAAATAAGTGGGCGGCGTCGGCCATAATGTTAAAACTGAAGCGCCGGTCTCTGTTTTGACAGATAAATCAGCAACATCTCCTTGAAAGCTAATTACCCCTTCAATGACATTTATTTTCTTAGCTTGCGGGTCAAGATAAGCTTCCACAATTGCCGTTCCGTCTGCAGCGGAACTATTTGGTACTAACTTAAAAGTTAACTGCGCGGCAAAAATAATTTGCGGTTTTAAACAAATAAATAATCCGAACGCCCCAGCTATAAAATATAAAAATATTTTTTTATTCATAATTATTGCTTAAGTTTAATCGGCGCTTTACCCCATTGGTAAAGAAGGATAGAAAAATCTACTGAATTAACTTGTTTATCGGAATTAATATCAACACAAACATTTTTAAATGGAGCCGTGGTTTTCCAGAAAGCAAGCATGATGGAGAAATCAACTGAATTCACTTTTCCGTCATGATTAAAGTCGGCGCCAATACAAGTCGTTTCCGGTACTTCGACAACTGGAGGCAAAACTGGAGCCGCACCACCACCGCCGCCGCCACCACCGCCACTAGGCGGCGTAACCACGGTTTCGGAAACAACGGTGAATGACTGCATGGCTCTGGAAGAATCGGAACCGAATTGAACATTTAAATGGAACCAATAATTACCGGCTGCCGAAACGATAGAGTTTAGAGTAGTGTCAAAATTGGCATGAGGATTAATTAGAATAGCGGCCGTGGAGCTAAAAATATCATCGCCGCCACCACATAAATTAGTATCGGAATTAGTAACACACCAATTATACTGATACTCGTAAGCGGTTGAACTGTCATTGGTTATTCTAATCGCCGTAGCAATGCTCGGTAAAGTTAAGTCGCTGAAACTTTGGATTAATACTTGGGCAGGAGAACCTGGCGTTCCGCTTACTTCGGTTGAAGCTGTTCCGCGACCAACAATATTTTTAGCGGAAACGCGGAAATCATAAGAATTATCATTTGATAAACTAGTTACCGTTGTCGCTGGCGTCGTACCAATGCCATCATTAAATACCGACCAAACGCCGCCGCTAGTTAATTTATATTCAACCACATAATCAGTAATTGGCGAGCCGCCGTTAAATACTGGTGCCGACCAAGAAAGATCAACGCTACTGTTTTGAATTATTACTGCTAAGTTAGTAGGAGCGTTAGGGGCGCTGGCTGGAGTAATAGAATTGCTGGTACCTGATGGCGTACTCGTCCCAACTGCGTTGGTCGCGGTAACTGTAAAAGTATAAGTTGTGCCGTTGGTCAAACCATTTACGGTTAAAAACGGTGAACTGCTAGTAGCTACAAAACCGCCGACATTGGAAGTAACTGTATAAATAGTAATAGCGGCACCCCCATTATCAGCTGGCGCTGACCAAGATAAACTCGCGCTACCGTCACCGATGGTGGCTGCTAAATTAGTTGGCGCATCAGGCACAGTCGCCGGAGTTGCGCTATTAGAAGCTCCAGTTGAACTTGGCCCAACTCCGATAGCGTTAGTGGCGGTGACGGTAAAAGTATAGGTTGTGCCATTTGTTAAGCCAGTGATAGTGATTGGTGAAGAACCGCCGGTTGCAGTATGTCCAGCATTAGAAGTAACTGTGTAGCTGGTAATAACCGAACCGCCATCATAAACAGGGGGCGTAAAAGTAATTGTCGCCTCCCCATTGCCGCTAACGGCAGAAACACCGGTTGGAGCATTAGGAGTAGTTGCCGGAATAACGGAGTTACTAGTGCCTGATAAAGTGCTGGTTCCAATTTCATTCGTAGCCGTGACTGTAAAAGTGTAAGTCGTACCATTTGTTAAGCCAGTGATAGTAATCGGTGAAGAACCTCCAGTCGCGGTAAATCCACCAACATTGGAAGTGACGGTATAACTGGTAATTACTGAGCCGCCGTTATTAACTGGGGGCGTAAAA
>Ga0172379_10000829_pt1 | contig 71441 bp, 89 predicted proteins | sample GrowelOW334metaG_FD_119756 | JGI IMG/M metagenome (GOLD analysis project Ga0172379, IMG submission 119756) | Groundwater microbial communities from an aquifer near a municipal landfill in Southern Ontario, Canada - Groundwater well OW334 metaG | ecosystem: Environmental > Aquatic > Deep...
AACAGTATACCTTTTCGATGGTTCGACAATCTCACCATAACGAAAAGCTTTTCGCTTCCTGCCCATAAATAAATAAATTTATTTATTCTCGAGTACAAGTATCTTGTCCTCTCGGCAGGAATCGAACCTGCATCATAACTTCCGCAAAGTTACGTCCTATCCATTGAACGACGAGAGGTCTCGCCCGCTTGTGCGCGGGATATTTTTAGATTAACAATTTTAGGTTTAAAAATCCACCCTTAGAACCCGAGAGCCTCCATTATTTTTTCAGATGCGTGTTCTTTCATTTCTACCTCTGCTATGTTTTTTTCAAGGAAGATAGTGTGAATTTTTGTGGCAATATTTTCATCTATTGGAATTGAAAGAACGGGCATAAACACTCTTTCTGAATGAATAAAAAGAATTGGTTTAAGATTTGTTTCCCCGGATGTGTCCAATTGAACCCAAAAAGATTTTATGTTTTCATAAAGATAAAGACGATTGCTAACCTTAAGCCCCTTATCATTTAGCTCGTATATAACCATATTCGGTTTTTGGGTTGCAAAAAATCCGAGCAAAAGTCCGGAGAGGATAAGTAATGCGGCAAAAAAATAGTTTTCAAAAATAATAGATGCGATTGAACCAGTCGCGACGATAACGCCAAGAGCCCAAAACCAATCCCGGCTTCGCTCTTTCTCTTCATACTCCAAAGCAGACCAAGATAATTTTTCGATAGCTGTTTCGTTTATTCTCATGCTTTAATTATACCGCACTATATATAAGAAAGTCTAATAAAAATACATAATAGAATTATGAGAATTATGTTTACTTAATATTGCGGAGGCGGTGGCATAAGGTTGAAACGAGATTGCGTAGAATTACAAACTAAGCCCAGGTTTTCCCTTTATAATTTTGATATTTTTCTCCAAGTTTTTCAGATAAGTAACTATCCTCAATCTTCATCCTGTAGAAGAAATAAAAAATAATCAGTAAGTTAATTATTGAAAACCAAATTTTTGGATAGAGCAAAACCAAACCAACCAAAGTTAAATTTATCCCCCAATACATTGGATGAAGAATTTTTGAGTATATGCCGTGTGTTACTAATTGCTTTATTTTAGGCTTTCCAAAACCAACGCCCCAGTTTTTGGCGAGCGTTAATTTCGCTAACCACCAAACGGTGAGACCCACAATATTGATTACAATGCCAACAATTTTTATAAAATTAAAGTTAAAAAAAGTAATCCAAAAATAAATCGAAAAAAGTGTCAGTAATGTGGGAATTGAATACTTCAGGTAATATCTTTTAGCAAAATATTTTTCTATTTTTTCTTGTATCATATTTTGGCGGAGGCGGTGGGATTCGAACCCACGAGGGGGGTAACCCCCTAATAGTTTTCAAGACTATCTCCATAGACCACTCGGACACGCCTCCGATTTTAGATTACTTTATTTTCATCTTTTTCTCAAGTTTTGGATTACTAGTACCAATCATTGCAAAATATTTTTTTATATCCTTGTTGTTACTAATGTATATATTTCTTTTTGAATTTTTTGTTGGAGAAAATCCAAGGTTTTTTAAGTTATTTTCAACAAAGGTTAGAAGGTTTTTATTGCTATTGGTAAAGGTTAATTGTTTATATATTCGTAATCCTTTTTTACTTTTGTAATATTTTATACCTATTGAACCTTCCGCATCAAAAAGACCGCGTAAGGTTGCTTTTACAAAAGAGCGTCTTTTTGTTATCCAACCAGGCACCGATCTTATTTTTGGAATAAAGCCGACTTTTACCAAATAATCACTTACTTCTTTTGACGAAATTTGAATTTCTTTTGTACCTCTTTTGGGTCTGTTCATTAGACAGATGTTTATGTCTAAAAATAATTTCTTAATTAAGTAGATGATTTTCTTTTCATAACCCTTATCAGCAATTAAATTAAGGTATATTCTCGTATAGTATCTGGTGACGCTTCCATCTCCAAGAAGAATTCCAAAAAATTCTGCAAGCTCTGAATTATATTGCTGGGGCAATGTGATTTTTTTCTTATTATTTAAATTATGCTTGTTTGAGCACGACAAAGAACAAAAAATTTGCTTCCCATATTTAGGAAAGAAAACGTTTCTACAGAATTTGCATAGTTTTTCCACAAGTTAATTATACCACAGTTTCCGCTAAACCACTCTTTCCTCCAAAATTAAAATATCCTCGATAAAAAGAATATTTTAAATAAATTATTTTATTGTGACGATACTGGTTTGGAAAAAACTTCTTTAATATCGCTCCATTTTTTAACAATAGCGAAAATATAAACGATTTCTAAAATACCGGCAGTGTTAATAAAAAGGAATACCAAAAACCACCATTTTTGATTATTTTTTGCCGCTACCCACAAAGAACAACCTTTCCAGAACAAAGACCATATTAAAATCAAAACAAGAACCCAGCCACCTACTCCAAAAAACGAATTATATTGGTTTATCATAATAGAAGCATTATACCAGAAACATATATTTATGTTAATATTTTAGGTATGGTAAAATTTATGGGTGTTGATTATGGTACCAAAAGAATCGGCATTGCAATTTCGGATGAAAACGCAAGAATGGCCTTTCCCAAAGTGATTATTTTAAACAACGACGATACTCTCAGCAGGGTCGAAGATGTTATAAAAAAAGACAACATAGAAGAAATTGTGGTAGGCGAGTCGGTGGATTTCTCGGGAAAGTCGAATGCCTTGTCGGGGAAAATTGAAGTTTTTATTTTAAAATTAAGGGAAAAGTTCGGATTGCCCGTCTATAAACAAAAAGAATTTTTAACCTCAGTTGAGGCCAGGCGTTCGAAAAACGGCAAAAAAGATTTCAACAAAACTCAAGCACATAGCAAAGTAAAACAAATTAAGACTGGTCGAATAGATGCATCCGCGGCAGCCCTGATTTTGCAAAGATATCTAGATAAAAAAAATAAACACAATTAAATTTATGATAAATATAGAAGATTTTAAAAAGATTGACATTCTGGTTGGAAAGATTTTATTTGTGGAAAAGGTTCTGGATACAGATAAATTATTAAAATTATCTGTTGACTTGGGTGAAGCGACACCACGACAAATTATTTCCGGGATTTCAGTATTTTTTCCAGATTGTTCTGTTCTGGTTGGTAAAAAATGTATGTTTATTGCAAACTTAGAACCGAGAGTAATTCGCGGATTAGAGAGTCAGGGCATGATTTTGGCTGTTGCTACGGAGGATGGAAAGTTTTCTCTCTTGGAACCAAGTGGTGAGATCCCGGCTGGGGCTAGGGCTAGATAAAGCCAGGGAAGGATAAATAGCACAAAAGAGTGACAGAATTTTGTTAAAAATTTTACGGCGAGGTATAATAATGTTATGTTTGAAAATTCTTTTAACAAATTTCTCTTTAGATTTTTTCCTTTACCGAGATTTTTGGCAGCGCCCTCTTTTGGATTGGATATTTCAGATGAGTCATTGAAATTTGTGGAGCTTGTTATGACGAAAAATGGTATCAGGGTCAAGAGATATGGAGAACGTAAAATATTACCCGGCATTATCGAATCAGGAAAAATTATAAATCCTGGAAAGCTTAAAGAGATTTTGGTTTCAATGCGAAAAGAAGAGGGGGTCAAATTTGTGCGAGTTTCTCTTCCAGAAGAACAAGTGTATCTTTTTATGTTACGACTAGAAAAGGTGGGCCTCAAAAGTATTAGAGAAGGGATTGAGCTCGTGCTAGAAGAAAATATACCCATTGCGGTGGAAGAGGCAGTTTTTGATTTTTCAATATTAAAAGAAGACGAACAGGGCGTGGAGGTACAAGTGGTGGCTGCGCCGAGGGCCGTGGTAGAAAATTACTTATCTGTTTTTAGGGATTCCTTTATGTCGGTTCAGTCTCTCGAGCTCGAGGCTCAAGCCGTCGCGCGCGCGGTGATAAAAAAAGACGACATGGAAACATATATGATTGTTGATTTTGGTAAAACTCGTACCGGAATTGCTATTCTTTCTCGAGGAGCGGTAGCATTTACTTCCACTCTTAATGTCGGGGGAAACTTGCTCGACAAAATGATTCAGAAAAATTTCGGAGCAAATGTCGAAGACGCGGATAAAATGAAAAAGCAGTTTGGTCTTCAGCGTAATGCCGAGAACAAGGAAATATTTGCCGTTTTATTAAACAGTGTTTCGGTTTTGCGAGACGAAATAGCCAAGGATCTTTTGTATTGGAATACTCACAAGGGCAAGGAGGGGGAAAGTCATCCGACGGTTAAAAAAATAATTCTTTGTGGCGGAGATGCCAATCTCCTTGGGCTTTCTGAATATTTGGCCATTAGTCTTAAAAATAAAGTAGAAATGGCAAATGTCTGGATTAATATAGCGGAAACAGAAAAATATATTCCGGAAATAAGTTTTGGTCAGTCTCTTACTTACGCGACCGCCTTCGGGCTCGCCTTGGGAAATTTTGAACATGATTAATTTAATTCCAACCGAAGAGAAAAGAAAAAAAGTAAAAGATTTTTACTTTAGGTTGACTGTTGTTATTTTTGCAATGCTTGGTTTCTGTGTTTTTGTCGCTACGGTCGCCATTTTCCCCGCTTACTTTAGTTCTGTTTCTGGTAAAAATTTTGCGAACGCAAAACTGGTGATGCAGGAACAAGAGCCGGTTCCTTTAATTGATCAAGGTTCTCTGTTTGTGATGAAGGATATGAGCAATAAGTTAAATATAGTTGAGAATGCCGAGAAAAATAAATATTTTATTTCCCAAAAGATAATAAGCGAAATCATTCTCCTGAAAATGGAGGACATCAAAATAAGTGAAATAACTTATGAAAATAGCGCGACAGACGGGAAAAAGGTTCAGATTTGGGGGTTGGCGCCAAGCCGAGAGAGATTGTTATTTTTTCGTCGCGCGCTAGAAGAGAGTGAAGCCTTCAAAAGTGTTGATTTGCCAATTTCTAATTTTGTGAAAGGGTCGAATATCGAATTTTCCTTAAGTTTAATTCCTTCATAGTTCAATGCGACACAATCTTAAATTACTGAAAAAATTCAACAAAACGCCACTTTTTATTTCGCTTTTTGTTTTGGTAATTTTCTGCACAGTTTTTGTGTTTTTATATATAAAAATTGACGGCAACAAAAAAGAGGCAGAAAATGCACAAACCGAATGGCAGACTGAAGCGAACAGGCGCGACGAGATAAGGTCCCTCGAACGGTCGGTAAAAGACATTGAAGTAGAGAGAAATTTATTGGATTCCCATTTTGCGCAAAGTTCTGACGTTGTCCCATTTTTAGATACCATCGAACGGCTCGCCTCCTCGGTCGGAGCGAAACCCGAAATTGTTTCAGTGAATATTTTGAAAGATAATTCTGGGCTTGTGGTCGAATTAAAAGCAAGTGGAAATTTTCAATCGGTCTATAAATTTTTACTGCTTCTAGAAAATTCTCCATATGAGCTTGAGTTTGTTTCAGCAGATATACAGAATACAGAGGCGCAAGATGCTTATGACGGAAAAACCGAAAATCCGACATGGGAAGCTACCTTTAAAATAAAACTTTTAAGTTTTGTATTGTAAATTAAAAATATGGAGATAAAATTTTTTAAAAAAGAAAAGAGTTTTAAAAAAGAAGGATTTCACCCGAGCCCAAGTGTTTTATGGAAATTTGTTCTTTTGGCGACCGCAGGACTGATTATAGTTTCTTTTATTTTTGCGTATAATTTGTTTTTGCAAGTAAATAAAGAGTTCGTTCCCACAGATGAGAATACAAAGGGGCAAATCAGGATTGTTAAAAAGGAGGAAATACAAAAAACGTTAGAGTATTTTTCTGAACGAGAAAAAAGATCAGCCGAGATTATGAATTCCCTGTTTCCTGTCGTTGACCCCTCGCTATAAAAAATTGGTGCCCTTGGTAGGAATCGAACCTACATCAAGGCCTTAGAAGAGCCTCGTTCTATCCATTGAACTACAAGGGCGGGGTGCGCGGTAAGGGACTCGAACCCCTGACCTTCCCGGTGTAAACGGGTTGCTCTACCAACTGAGCTAACCGCGCATATTTAACATGTTATAACATAATTACAAAAAAACAGTGCCTTCGTCGCGTCGCTACAACTGAGCAGACCGTGCATACTTAATCATTTTGCAACACAACAAACAAAACAGTGCTTTCGCCGCGTCGCTACAGCTGAGCTAACCGCGCAAAAACGAACGCTTGTAATTGTAGAACATTTCCACTAAGATTTCAATATGAAAATTTTGTACGAGGATTCTAATATTCTAGCCATAGACAAACCGTCTGGTATTTCTGTGCACGGTGATGGCAGAAGTAAGAAGAAAACAATTGTAGATTGGGTTCTAAAAAACTTTCCAAAGATGAAAAATGTGGGGGAACCGATGCGAGTTGACGCAAAAGTGTTTCCGCGCCCCGGTGTCGTGCATCGATTAGACAACGAAACGTCCGGTGTTTTGCTTTTGGCAAAAAATCAAAAAGCTTATGAATTTTTGAAAAATCAATTCTCCGCCCCCGCTTTGGAATTAAAAAATAAAAGCGGGTTGGCGGACAGGCAAGACAGAATTAACAAGACGTATGTCGCAATAGTTGATGGCTGGGTAAAAAATGATCGTGGAATAATCAACAAGCCCATTGGCCGAAGTCCGAAAGATTTTCGTCGGCATTTAGCGGGGCGCGGAGTGCGCGGGGAGATTCGAGAAGCTATTACTCAATATAGAGTTTTGAAAAGATTTGAGGCTCCGCAGAAATATACTTATCTTGAAATTCGTCCCAAAACAGGCCGAACGCATCAAATTCGGGTACATATGAAATTTTTGAATCATCCGGTAGTCTGTGATTCTTTATATAACCCAAACGGCATTTGTCCGCCAGGGATTAAAAGATTAGCGCTTCATGCAAAATCTATTGAATTTAAAAACCTGAAAGGGGAAACAGTAAAAGTGGAATCGTCATTACCAAAAGAGTTCATAAAATTGCAAAAATAAAGAGTTTGTGTTAAATTGAACCCACTATGGCAGGAAATAAAATAACAAAAATAAAATTTAGTCCGGTAGATATCGAGGCCCGAAAGAAACTTGATTTTAAAGCGGGGGATACTATCAATGTGTCTTCTAAAATTCTTGACGAAAAAGGTAAATATCGTCTGCAGTCCTTTGAAGGTATCGTACTTGCGAGAAAGCACGGCAAAGAGGTAGGTGCTACTTTTACCGTTCGTAAAATTGCCTCTGGGGTAGGAGTAGAAAGAATTTTTCCACTGTATTCTCCGATGATAGATAAGGTTGAAATAACTAAAAGAGCTCGAGCCCGCAGATCAAAATTATATTACATTCGTACCAAAGCGGTGAAAGATGTTCGCCGAAAAATGCGCTCTGTCGCCAATCAGGCTGAAGCCGAAATAGAAGTAGAGGCAGCAGAAAAAGTTGCTGAGTAAAACAATGCGCGGGTGTTGTAACAGTAGCCAAGCTGCCTTGAGGTGGCAGTGTCCGCAAGGACGTGGAGGTGCAAATCCTCTCCCGCGCACAAAGTAGCAATTCTATATATTTTTTGCTATATGGATTACCATATACCAATTGCACTCGGACATTATGCAAATAAACTTGCATATGCTCCTCGTTTATTGGTATAAATTAGAGCACATGGTGCCTATAGTGTAATGGTTAGCACTAGAGCTTGTGGAGCTCTCGGTCAGGGTTCGAATCCCTGTAGGCACCCACGTTTAAACTTTTTCTTTTTCTCCTGTATAATCTAAACACATGAAAGAAACAAAATTATTTCCTGAACCGATATCTCTGAAAAAACTTATTGGTCCAAGTTTCATTATTCTTGCCTTGGGGCTTGGTTCCGGAGAAGTTATTTTGTGGCCTTATTTAACGGCTAATTATGGTTTAGGTATTGCTTGGGGGGCGATTTTGGGAATCACTTTTCAGTATTTTATGAATATGGAAATAGAGCGCTATGCCCTCGTTAAAGGCGAGAGCGTTTTTGTCGGTATTTATAAGTTATGGAAACCGGCAATTTATTGGTTTATTGTCTCGACCTTTATCGGTTTCGGCTTGCCGGGGATTATTGCTGCTTCGGCGAAAGTTATGGCTAGCGTTCTCGGAATAGAAAATTTTAAATGGATAGCAATTTTGTTTTTGTTAATTATTGGGCTTATTTTAAGTATGGGGAAGACTGTTTACGGAATGATGGAGCGTCTCACGAAAATTATTATTTTAATTGGAGTCCCTTTTATATTTTTACTCGCTGTCTTTCTGGCTACGAGAACAGATTGGGTTGCATTGTTTGGTGGAATAATAGGAAAAGGGGAAGGGTTTTGGTTTTTACCGGAAGGCGTTAGCATTGCAACATTTCTCGCTGCCTTTGCTTATTCTGGAGCGGGGGGAAATTTAAATTTAACTCAATCAATCTATATAAAGGAAAAGGGTTATGGCATGGGAATTTATTCACAAAAAATTGCCAGCCTTTTTTCCAGGGAGCAGGACAATGAAATTGTTTTAGATGGCACGGATTGCGCCGCGACGAAGGAAGATGTCAGTCGTTTTAATAAGTGGTGGAAACTGATTAGTATTGAACACGCTTTTATTTTTTGGTTTTTGGGTGCAGTGTCGATGATTTTTCTCATGCTTTTATCTTATGCGACTACCCACGGGCTGGCCGGAAATGCCGAGGGAATTAATTTCGTTATAAACGAAGGAGTAGTTATTGGGGAAATTGTATTTCCTTTCGTTGGGGTTTTGTTTTTGGTGGTAGTTTCTATTATGCTTTTTCAAACACAGCTCGGTGTGATGGACTCTACTTCGCGCATCATGGCAGAGAATTTTGCTATTAAAAAACTAGACGGGCAAGAAAGAGGAAAAATCAATCTTTCTAAAATATATTATTCTTTTGTTTGGGCGCAGATTGCTTTTGGGATAATTTTATTTTTATTTAATTTTTACGAACCAAAGACCTTAATTGTCTTAGGTGCGGTGATCAATGCCTTCGCGATGTTCGTGCATTTGGCTTTAGTTTCTTGGCTTAACCATAAGAGTCTGCCGAAAGTTTTCCGTCCAACTGTGTTACGAAAAATTATAATTGGAATTATTTTTATCTTCTTTGGTGCTTTTAGTTTTATCGTTTTAAAAGATAAACTTTTTTAGGTCATTGTTATCTCTTTTGTGTGGGTATATAATATTTTTATGGCCCTAGGAGAAAAATTAGCAAAAATATCACAGGAGCTACAAACATCTAAAACAGAAGCCGAAAAAAGGTTTAAAGACAAAGAGCTTGAACCAGTTCGCGCTAAAATTAAAGAGCTTGAAGTTCAAAAATATCAGTTAGAATTAGTAAAAGGTTCTTTGGAATTGAGGTCTGGAGAAAAAACAGGTAAGGGGATGAGGGAGTATTCTTCCGAAACAAAAGAACAATCTAGAAGAGAATCCCAAAAGCTTGATATTTTAATAGAAAAAAATAAAGAAGCTCTTCAGTCTATTGGAATAAAGGACAGAGACCAGCTTGTAGAAAATCCAGAGTTTGCCGAAGAAGAAGAAGTGGTTAGTTATAAAAAATCGGCAATTCAAAACGAGGGATTAAAAATGTCTGATTCTGTATTGCAAGAAAGACTGCAGGGTTTAGGAGTAAATTTTGATACTGAAAATTTTTCTTACGATTTCGCCGAAAAAGCATTGTCGGAAAAATTAAAAACCCTTGAAAGAGATCTTGTGTTGGAAAAATTAAAAACACCAGAGGGGAGAGAAAATGTGCTAGAAATGGCCACAAGGGGCCTTGAGAACTCACTACCGAAAATAGATGTCGCAAGAGGTTATGTTTTTGTTAACGGCTCGGGGTTTTCATTGGAAAGATTGTCTGAAGCAAGGTTGCTACCTGAAAATATTAAAGAATACCAAGCAATATATGGTGAAGACATAACAGAGGAGGCAATAAAAAAAATACATGAACAGAAGGTGAGGGAAAGAATTTTCGATTCTGACAGAAGAGGAGAAAATATTTTTTCTTTGCAACACCAGATGGAGCTCGTTAAACCAGAAGAAGCTGAAAAAGCAAAAAGGCTTATGGAAAATTTTATTGAAGCTCAGAACAAATTTAGAATAGCCGCAAAACAGAAATCCGAAGAGCTCAAGGAAAAAAACATAAATTTTGATCCGGCATATGCCACTAGATACGGTGGTGAATATGAAGATTATATTCGGATAACAGAATACAGAGAAAGCGAACGAGAGATTATGTCTGCGCTCGAGGATTCATCAAATTTTCCGCCTGAGTTTGATTTTGTGAAGCTTCAAGATTACATAAGCAATAGAATGGGTTCGGTTTTAAAATTTACCGAAGCTGTAAAGGGTATAAAAACAAGAGAAGATGTAAATAATTTTCTGGGTAGCGGAGGGGCTGTTTCGAGTGCCCACACAGATCAGCTTAAATCCCCACTTTCTGTGGCTAGGTTTAAGTTTACGCGAGAAAACTCAAAAGCTTTTTCGAACGATTCCTTCTTCGCAACAATAGAAGAAATGTCTGCAAGGTGTAAAACTTATGCCCAGGCAGAAGAATATCTCAATGGAAAGTCAAATGCTCTTTTAAGCATGGTGCCTGCCACTCTTAAAAAAATTGAATTAGCCACTGATGTTTGGAAAAGAATGATTGATTTCTTACAAGAAGCAGAAAAAGAAAAATTTAGTTCTTCTCCCGATGGCAAGAAAACGATAGAGTCCATGATTAATGGAATAGAAGTAGGCAAAAAGAGCGCATCTAAGTTAATGTCCGAACTTACAAAATTAGAATCAGAATTGCCAAGAGAAACCGTTGTTCTTGAGGGGGGCAATATCACAGTTCCAGCTATTTCAAAACGATTGGAAGAATTGAAAAAAGACACAGAAGGTGAAGAGAAAAACTTAACTAGCCTAAAAGCGACAATTGGAAAGCATAAATCAAACGAACCAAGGTTTTTTGGAAAGGATAAATGGGAAGACGAATTAGCTGATTTGGAGAGGAAAAGAAAAGATTTAGAGAAAATAATTAGTAAGATGAAAGACGAGGATTTTCCCTCTTTAGCTAGAAAACAAACTTATTATGTTCCAGTCGAACGATATTGTCCCCAGGAAATAGAAGAGTTAGTCAAGAGCCAAAAGTCAAAAGGGGGTCCAAACGAAGTTTTTGGAAAGCTAAGGGCCCAGCTTGGTGAAATTATTGATCGCAAGGTTTCAGAATCTGTGGCGAAGCTCTACAGGGAGTATCAAGAACTAGAAAAACAAATGCAATGATTTCTTTGCTTGGGCACTCGGTGTCCAAAGGGTGAATCTTTTGGCTTTATTTCTTTTCTTCTACTTCTTTATCGATATGTTCCAGTTTTTCCTCCACCCTTTTCAGGGTTTTTTGTAAATTTTTAAGTTGCATTTCTTCTGTCTCGAGTTCTTCCTCTTCTTTTTCTTCTATCTTTTTCTCACCGACTAGGCCGGAAATGATCAGTTTGCTCCCGACGAAAGCAGAAACGAATACTCCCGTCATAAGTAGCATAACGCTACCGATAATTAATGAGAGGACAGAGCTAACGCTCATGTCATCTGCGATATGCCAAACTCCACGCCAAAACAGCACAACCCCAATACCCCCAATAAATGCATAAAGAATAGGGTAATGGCTTAATTTTTCTCTTATTTTGTTTTCCAACTTATCAAAAAACCTAACAATACTTTTTATAAACATATTTCTAATAATACACCAAATTATGCTAATATAAAATAGATGAAAAAAGTTTCCAAAAATATTAAAGAAACGACAGAAATAGCAAAAACTTTTTTGGATAAAATCCTAAAAGATAAAAAAAACACAGAAAAGGCCACCATTGTATGCCTTTCCGGCAATTTGGGCGCTGGCAAAACTGCATTTACCCAGGGCGTGGCAAAACACTTGGGTGTCAAAAGCAAGGTCGTGAGTCCTACTTTTGTAATATATAAAAAGTACCCGCTTAAAAACAAAAAACATAAATATTTATTTCATTTGGACGCGTATCGTCTTAAAAATGAAAAAGAATTATTGCATTTGGATTGGAATAAAATTGTTAGCGACAACGAAAATCTCGTAATCGTCGAATGGCCCGAGAATGTAAAAAAAGTTATTCCCAAGTATGCAAAATATATTTACATATCAAACGACAAGAATGATTCAAGAATTTTGGAACTTAAATGAATTATAAGAATATTTGGGAAAATGAAATTCTAATAAAGGTGCTTAAGGGCGGTGGAATCGTCGTGATGCCGACTGATACTATTTATGGAATTGTCGGTGCTGCCCTAAACGAAGCTACGGTTTTGCGTATTTATGAAATAAAAAAAACAGCGCCAGAAAAACCGTTTATTATATTAATCGGTGATATTAATGAAATTGAAAAATTTTCTGTTGTTTTATCTTCAGAACAAAAAAACATAATAAAAAATTATTGGCCCGGTCCCGTTAGTATTATTTTTGATTGCTTGGAAGATTCGTTCACATATCTTCATCGAGGCACGAAAACTTTGGCTTTTCGTTTACCCCAGAATATAGATTTACAAAATTTATTAAATAAAACAGGTCCACTTGTCGCCACCTCTTCCAACCGTGCAGCCTTGCCCGCTGCCAAAAACACCACCGAAGCAAAAAATTACTTTGACGACCAAGTTGACCTATATATGGATGGAGGTGAAATCTCAGGTAAGCCGTCTAAACTTATTCGATTGCACAAAGATGGTTCAGTCAGTATACTTAGAGAGTAATAGCCTAACAAATAATAAAAAACATGTCACAAAATCATACCTCGTTTTTGCGCTCAATTTTCAAGGAGAATGAGGAGGCAAGGAAAAAAATATTTCGCAGCATAAAAGCCAAGGCCAATGCGAGAAGAAGTACCTCAGAAAAAGTTGCGGATTTTATGACGGATAATTTCGGAAGTAGCATTTTTTTGATACTTAACGCAATTTTTTTCGGGGCCTGGATAGTTATTAACACATCTCAAATAAACGGAGTGCCTGCTTTCGACCCTTTTCCTTTTAATTTGCTCACTATGATTGTGTCTCTCGAGGCCATCATCCTTGCTATTTTTGTGCTTATTTCTCAAAATCGAACAGCGAAGGTAGATGATCTCCGAGAAGAAACGCATCTACAACTCAATATTATTTCTGAAAAAGAAATTACCAAGCTTATGAAAATGCTGGCGCTTCTTTTGGAAAAACAGGGGATAGACCTCTCGCAAGATCCCGAGTTGCACAAGATGATTCGACCTGTAAGTGAGGAAGAAATAGAGAGGAGATTAGAAAAAGAAATTTTATAATGGAAATTCAGAAAGATCACGATTTGTCTAAATTAAATACTTTTGGTATTAGGGCGACTGCTCGGTTTTTCGTTGAAGTGAAATCGGAGGAAGATTTAATGGCGCTTTTTAAATTACCCGAGTTTAAGGAAAGTAAAAAAATGTTTCTCGGGGGCGGAAGCAATGTCCTTTTTACAAAAGATTTTGACGGAATAGTTGTAAAAATTTCAATTCTCGGCAAAAAAATTCAGGAAGAGAATGATAAAAATATTTTGCTCGAAATTGGCTCCGGAGAAAAATGGCATGATTTAGTGACCTACGTTGTGAACAACAACTGGGGAGGGATAGAAAACCTGGCGCTTATTCCCGGCACGGTAGGTGCTGCGCCTGTACAAAATATCGCGGCTTATGGGGAGAACTTCTCAGACGTTTTTGAATCTCTCGATGGATTTAATGTTGAAAATGGGAAAATTGATAAATTTGGAAAAACAGAATGTAAATTTGGTTATCGGGAAAGTGTTTTCAAGAAAGAATTGAAGGGGAAATATATAATTTTAAAAGTTCGAATTAAGCTTTCCAAAAATCCACAAATCGAAACCTCGTATTACCAGATTGGGATAACCCGGGACTCGATAAAAGAAGAATTACAGAAAATAACCAAAGTCCCCTATTCCATAAAAGATGTATATCAGGCGGTGGTGAATATCCGCTCCAGGAAACTTCCCGACCCGGCCCATATTCCAAACGTTGGTAGTTTTTTCTTGAATTCCGTTGTCAGTAAAAAAAAATACGAAGAATTAAAAAAACAGGTTTCTGAGTTGCAATGCTACCCCCCCGACCAGCTTTATTATAAAGGAGTGGCGGAGAACAACGAGGATTATGTAAAAGTTGCGACAGGGAGACTTTTGCAAGAACTTGGCTGGTTGGGAAAATGGGTTGGGAATGTTGGTATACATGATAAACATGCCCTGGTGGTTGTCACGAACGGCAGGGCCACTGGAGAAGAGGTTGTAAATTTTACAGAACAAGTTAAGAAAAGTTATTTTGATCGTTATGGCCTAAAATTAGAAACCGAGGTTAATTTGATTTAAGCATTTTGGGGTGTATAACCCGGTAGTGAGACTTTTGCAAAAAGCTCTACTCCCGGGTATAATTGGGCTGTTAAAAAAACATTATTAATTAATTTTATTTAAATCATGGAAAATAAAAAAAACATGAATTTGGTTTGGGCAGTCATAATATGCCTGGTTTTAGTCGGAGTTTTTATTTTTATTAGTATAAACAGTAAAACAAATATGGCAACAGAAAATAACAATCCAGCGGCGAGCGGTGCTGTAAATAGTGCAGACAACAATATCGCTCCTGTCGGAGAGGTGGCGAAGGTGGGAGACAACGTTGTAATGAATTATACGGGGAGATTAGAGGACGGCACGGTTTTTGATTCAAACGTGGATCCGAAATTCAAGCACGTGGAGCCTTTTGTGTTTATCCTGGGTGCCGGGCAAGTGATCGCTGGCTGGGATAAGGGCATTGTCGGCATGAAGGTCGGAGAAAAGAAAACCCTTACCATCCCACCTGAGGACGGCTACGGAGCAACGGGGGCCGGTGGAGTTATTCCCCCGAATGCAACCTTGATTTTTGACGTCGAGTTAGTAGGAATTAATAAATAATAAAAAATATATGGAAAAAATAGAAAATTGGAAATCAAATTTAGTAAAAGTCGGTATTGTATTATTAATCATTTTGTCGCTTTATTACTTGGCGAAAACGTTTACTGAAATAAGGGCGTATAAATATATCGGGGGAGGTGCTCCAGCTTCTAATGTGATGAGCTTTGATGGTAAGGGAGAAGTTACCGCCAGCCCTGATCTCGCTACTATTAGTCTGACCATCCGTGAGAATGCTAAAGTAATGAAGGATGCTCAGGACAAGGTAACGGCGAAAGAAACAGCGGTGTTAGATTTTCTTAATAAAAGTGGCATAGACAAGAAAGATATAAAGACGGAAAGCTACAACTCTTACCCGAAGTATGATTATGGAAGTCCTTGCTATGGGTATGGAGCACCTTGCCCTCAGAGTATTCCAAAAATAATCGGTTATGAGGTTTCTGAATATATTTCAGTGAAAGTTCACGACCTTACGAAGGCGGGGGACGTAGTGCAGGGCATCGGGAATATCGGCATCTCTGAAATAAATGGCCCGGATTTTTCTATTGAAAAAGAAGACCAGCTGAAGGAACAAGCGAGACAAATGGCCATAGATGAGGCAAAAGCAAAAGCAAAAATATTGGCAAAAGACCTCGGTGTGCAGTTGGTTCGGATTGTCGGTTTTTCGGAAAACGGCAATTATCCTACACCGATGTATGAAAAATCTATGATGGCGGCTGACAGTATTGGTGCCACCGCGACCCCTTCTCCGACATTGCCAACGGGGGAAAATAAGATTACTTCAAATGTGACGATTACGTACGAAATCAGATAAATCTGTTTGTTTTCTAATGGATTGACCCGGTTAGTAGATTTTGGCGAAGCCCATCAGGGCGCGCTGTGCGCATCACCAAAACTCACTACCGGGTTGACTATTTTGGCAAAAAGAGTAATATTAAAAAAGCCCTTGAAAGGGGGCTTTTTTAAAATAATTATAAATATATGTCAAAATTCACCGAATACCTAAAGGAAACAAAAACAGAATTAAAACACGTTATCTGGCCGTCTAAAAATCAGACCTTTTATTATACGTTGATAGTTGTTATTTTGTCCGTGCTCATTGCATATTATTTAGGAATCTTTGATTTTATTTTTTCACAAGGATTGCAAAAGATAATCACCCCATAAACTTACCATGAAACAAGAATCATTAGGAGTTAGAAATTGGTACGCAATACATACTTACGCTGGGTACGAGAACGTGGTTCTTCGTAATTTGAAGCAGCGCATTGATTCTCTTGGCATGAATGACAAGATTTTTAATGTGATTGTTCCGGTTGAAAAGAAGATAAAAATCAAAGCTGGCAAAAGGGTAGAGGTGGAAGAAAAAATTTATCCAGGATATGTATTGGTAGATATGATTGTGACGGACGATTCTTGGTATGTGGTACGTAATACTCCTCGAGTGACGGGTTTCGTTGGCGCTGGAGTGAATCCGGTCCCACTTAAAAAAGAAGAAGTCGATTATTTGTTCAAGAAAATGGATGCTGGTACTGCTAAACACAATATCGATTTGGTTTCCGGAGAAACGGTTCGCATCGCGGATGGTCCATTCAAGGACCTTGAAGGTAAAGTTAGCTCGATTGATCAAGACCGAGGGAAGGTGAAGGTTCTGGTTTCAATGTTCGGCCGTGAAACTCCCGTAGAACTTGATTTCTTGCAAGTCAAGAAAATTTAAGGAGCAATGCGACTATAAATTTATTGATGCCGCTTCGGCGGTATTAAGAGAATTGCATTAGAAAGTATTTTATAGTAATGTAAAAAAATGGCAAAAAAAATAACCAAAAAAATAAAACTACAAATTCAAGCTGCCAAAGCAACCCCTGCACCACCATTAGGACCTGCCCTCGGACAAGCTGGCATTAACATTGGAGATTTCGTTACCAAGTTCAATGCCGCGACCGCCAAGATGGCGGGGGACAAGGTGGGTGTTTCTATCACCGTTTACGAAGACCGAAGTTATGATTTTGTCATTAAAACCCCTCCAGTAACTGGGCTTATTCTCAAAGCGGCAGGCGTAGAAAAGGGTTCCGGGAAGAATGCCACCACAAAGGTGGGTAAAATCACCAAAGCTCAAGCCCTGGAAATAGCCAAAAAGAAAATGGTAGATTTGAATGCCAAAGACGACGAAGGAGCAATCAATATTGTCGCTGGTTCTGCCAGGTCTATGGGGATAGAAGTAAAAGACTAAAAAACTTCCATGCTTACAAACAAAACAATCTCAACTTGGTCCTCGTTCGTAAGATAAATAATTAGCTTTAGCGGGTGGATTTTTTCTATTGTCGGAATAGATTTTTCACCTAGTAATCTAATTATTTTTTATGAATGATTTAATTTCAAAAAAAATTTTAATTTGTTTAACGCTCTATCTCACTTCTCTTTTTGCGGCTAATACCCTGGGGATAAAATTAATGCCTTTTCTTTTCGGTACGCATCTTTCGGTAGCGGTCTTCTCTTTCCCGATTATATTTTGCATGACTGATGTTATTGGAGAAGTTTATGGTAAAAAAATGGCAAATAGCTTCGTCCTCGCTGGTATTGTTAGTCTTGTTTTATTTTTGTTTTATTCATTAATTTCAACTGTTACACCCTGGGCCGAGGAAGGGCAGTGGGTTCAAGTCGGATACAATCAAATTTTTGGACTTTCTGCTCGTTTTTCTATTGCTTCTCTTGTTGCCTTTGCTGTTGGACAGTATCAAGATGTTATTTCTTTTTTCTTTCTGAAAAAACACATAGGTGAAAAAAAATTCTGGTTGCGTTCGAATTTATCTAATGTTTGGTCAGAATTTTTTGATTCCTTCGTCTTTATGTTTATTGCTTACTTTGGTATTTTGCCAATAAAAACCATTTTCTTGATTATAATTCCGTGGTGGGTTTATAAAATATTTATGGGATTTTTATATACTCCGCTTTCGTATTTAGGAATTTATTTATTAAGGGGAAAAAATTACAATGCAAATCAAACCAATTAAAACAAGGATATTTCATGAGGGTGAAAATTTGTTGGAGTTTGTCCTAAAATATACAAAAAAAATTCCAGAAAATTCTGTTCTTGTCGTTACTTCTAAAATCGTAGCCCTCTCGGAGGGGCGAACGGTACGATATAAAAATCAAGAGCAAAAAGTTAGGTTGATAAAAAAAGAAAGTGATTTTGTGATTAAAACAAAGCACACCTGGCTCACCGTTAAAAATGGCACGGTGATGGCTTCTGCTGGAATTGACGAATCGAATGCCAACGGAAAACTCATCCTTTTACCCAAAGATAGTTTTGGTTCTGCTGAAGTGCTCAGGAAAAAACTCAAAAAAATATTTAGAATCAAAAAGCTGGGGATACTGATTACGGATAGTAGGGTTTTTCCGCTTCGGGCCGGAGTCGTGGGGGTTGCCCTGGGCTATTCTGGATTCAAGGGCATTAGAAATTACATCGGCAAGAAGGATATTTTCGGTAGAGTTTTAAAAATGTCCAGGACAGATATTGCTGATAGTCTAGCAACGGCTGCGGTGCTTTGTATGGGGGAAGGAAAAGAGAAAAGGCCGCTTGCCTTGATAACTAATGCTCCGATAGAGTTTATTGAAAAAATAAACAGAAAAGAGCTCCGGATTAATCCAAGAGATGATTTGTATTTGCCTCTTTTTGGGAGTATATTAGGGGCAGATAAAGATAAATTGCATGGCTAAAATTATTTTAGGGGTTGCCAGTCAAATCGCGGCCGGCAAGGGAATTACAACTGAATATTTGAAAAAAAGTTATAAGGCTGGTACTTATAAGTTTTCAAACGTTCTCCGGGATCTTTTGGGGCGCTTATATCTAGAAAACAGCAGAGAAAATCTCTCGAAGCTGTCAACTGCGCTCCGTAAAAATTTTTCAGAGGACATTTTGGCAAAAGTTATATATGAGGATGTTAAAAAAGACGAACGAGAAATTATTGTGGTTGACGGAGTTCGGAGACTGGCAGATATTGTTTATTTGAAAAAATTACCCGGATTTAGGCTTGTCTTTATTGATGCTGATATTGAGAAGAGATATCAAAGAATTATTTTAAGAGGAGAAAATGTAGATGATAAAAATAAATCTTTTGAGCAATTCAGAAAAGATCATGAACTTGAAACAGAGCTCCAGATCGCAGATTTAAAAAAAGTGGCTGATGTTGTGGTTGATAACAACGGAAATCTTGAAGATTTATATAAACAAGTAGACAAAATTATCAAAGAAATTTTAGAAAAAAATGAAAAGTAAATTAGGCTTTGTCTCGGTAATATCGATTATAATTTTTACTCTCTTTCTTGGTTTTACTAAAATACAAGCAGAAAATATTGACCTCACGAATGAGGCTATTGTAAATTTCCATTCCGACATTGCAGTAAATATGGATAACTCTATTGATGTTGTAGAGAACATTACTTACAACACCGGAGAGGCGGAAAGGCACGGGTTACTTCGCGATATTATCTCGAAATCTTCAGTCGGGTACCAAATGAAAATCGAGAAAGTGAGTGCGGTTGACGAAAACAATAATCCTTACACCTTTACCACTTCTAATTTAGGTTCGAATTATGAAATTAAAATTGGTGACGCGGATAAAACTTTTGTTGGTCAAAAAACGTATGTTATTAAATACCACGCCACGAAGGCGACGGCTCAATTTGATGATTTTGATGAAATATATTGGAACGTTATCGGAAACGACTGGGAAATTCCCATTTATGCAGCGAGTGCTTCTGTTTTTTTGTCTACCGGGGTCGTTGCAACTCAGTCGTCTTGTTATTATGGGTCAAAAGGAAGTACAAAACAATGTGAGTTAAAGAAGGACACAAGTAATTCATCTTATAATTTTATTATTCCAGCCCCCCTTGGCCCAGGAGAAGGGTTAACCGTAGCCGTCGGTTTTCCGAAGGGAGCTGTCGCCCCCTATTCTTGGATGGATAAATTTTTTAATACATATTTTCCCTGGCTGACAGCGATAGTTTTACCTTTTTTAACTTTAATTTTTTCTCTATGGTATTGGTATAAAAAGGGGAGAGACCCGAAAGGTACCGGAGTGATTGTGCCACAATATGATGTGCCAGAAGATCTAACCCCGCTCGAGGTTGGTGGTATAGTAAAAGAGAAAGTTGAAACAAAAAATATTTCCGCAGAGATTATATACCTTGCCACTAAGGGATATTTAAAAATAAATCAATTAGAAGAAAAGTTTATCGGCCTTTTTAAAACGACGGATTACGAGCTCATTAAATTAAAGGATTTTTCGGATGTAAAAAATGATTTTGATAAGAAACTTTTGACATCATTGTTTAGCGAAAGACCCAAGCTGGATCTTTCAATGTATATAAATTTATTTAAGGGAATACCACCAGCTGTCCCCGAGGTTTCCCTTTTGCCTTCGGTCAAATTATCAGCACTTAAAAATGTTTTTTATAAGGAAGCTCAGGCAGTTATTCTTTCTTTGCTAGACTCATTGCTCAAGAAGGGTTATTACAAGAATCTGGGGAGAATGAAGAATTCTGCCGGTGGTATTGTTGTGGCAATATTTTTATTAGTTTGGGGCTTAATGATTTTCGGTGGAGTTTTTAATGTTTTATTTTCCATCACTATGATAATTCCACTCCTCGCCGGTCTAGTAGTTTCAATAATTATTTATGTTGTCGTTTCTCGTTTTTTCCCAGCCAAAACGGAGAAAGGAGTTGAATTAAAAGAATATCTTCTCGGGCTAAAAGATTATCTGCAAATTGCGGAAAAGGATAGATTGATTTTTCACAATGCTCCAGAAAAGAAGCCGGAAGTGTTTGAAAAATTATTACCTTTTGCCATGGTGCTGGGGGTGGCGGATATCTGGGCAAAAGAGTTTGAGGGGATATATACCACTCCACCGTCTTGGTATTTTGGTCCGAATAATACCGCCTTTAATGCGGTAACGTTCAATCATTCTCTGTCGAACTTCAGTACTTATGCTTCGTCTGCCTTAAGTTCTTCTCCCTCTGGATCCGGTAGTGGAGGTGGAGGTTCCTCTGGTGGCGGGGGAGGAGGCGGGGGTGGCGGGGGTTGGTAATTTTATTTTTTGGTAGTATATTAGGACAATGGAAAAAACAGTTAAAAAGATTTCCCTAAAGCACAAAGATTTAATAAAAAAAATTAAGGCTCACAAGGTGTTGGGGCAGAAGATTGTTTGTACCATTGGGTCTTGGGACATGCTTCACATTGGACACCTGAGATATTTGAACGCTGCTAAAAGTCACGGGGACGTGTTGATCGTGGGGGTGGATAGTGATCGGGGAGTAAAATCGTACAAAGGCCCGCTAAGACCAATCATCCCTGAAAAAGAACGAGCCGAAATGTTGTCATATCAATCCTGTGTTGATTATGTTACTCTCGTTGACGATATAGACAAAAAGGGGAATTGGCAATACGGCCTTATCAAAGATCTGCCGATAGACACTTTCGTTGCCGTTGAGGGGGACAGCTATACCGAGGAACAAAAAAAGATGATTAAAAAGTTTTGTAAGAATATTTTAGTTATTCCTCGTCAGGCCCTAAGCACCTCTTCCACGAATATTGTACAAAACGTCATCAAAATTCATTTACTTGATCAACTGGGTCAGTTGGAGAAAAAGGAAAAATAGGATGGCAGAAAAAAAAATTCTCATAATAAATATTCCCGTAATTCACAAGGGGTTTTTAGATTTTCTAAAAAAAAACAAAAACAACGTATCAAAAATTTTTATTGTTAACCCAAAGCTTGTTGAAAAGATCTCTGACCTAAGAAACGACATAGCCGCGATTGATTACAGGGAGAGCAAGAAAATTTTAATTTCTTTGGGGTTTAAAAATATTAGTTCGATTGGTGAAAAAAACATAAGGAAGCTCAATGGTTCGTCTGTTGTCATGATAAATGACCACGTATCAAGAGAAATAAAAAAATTTTTTTTAAAAAATTCTCAGGTAATCTGGAAAGATGTTTTTTTGAGATGGGATAAAGATAGTATTTCCGCAGAGCATTTCCCGGGTGAGAAGATTAGCGCAAAAAAAGAAGACAAAATAAAAATAGCGGAGGCCTATAAAGAAGCGAAGAAAAGTACTGATTGGTGGCGAAGGGTAGGAGCAGTGCTTGTTAAAGGAAACAAAGTCGTTTTAAGGGGGCATAACAGGGGTGTCCCGGACGATTATACTTCTTACCAAGTGGGTAACATCAGAGATTTTATTAAGGCAGGGGAAAAACAAGAATTAAGCTCAACTATTCATGCGGAACAGAAGATAGTTGCGGAAGCTGCTCAAAAAGGGATATCGCTGAAAGGGACGAAACTATATATTACCCACTTTCCATGCCCTGTTTGTGCTAAACTTATTATGTTTTCAGGAATAAAAAAATGTTTTTTTGTTGAAGGTGCTTCAAACCTTGATGGTGGTAAAATGTTGAAACTTGCCGGAGTAGATTTATTTGTAGTAGACTGTAGTAAATAAAATGAGACAATATTTAGATTTATTAAAAGATGTTTTGGAAAACGGACAAGGGAAAAGCGACCCACATGGGGTTGGTAGTATTGCTGTCTGCGGGCGAACAATGCGATTCGATTTATCTAAAGGAGAATTTCCGATGCTCACTACAAAAAAACTCCATTTCAAATCGATTGCCTATGAGCTTCTTTGGTTTCTGCGTGGTAATACTGATATTCAATTTCTTAAAGATAACAAAATAACGATTTGGGATGAATGGGCAACCCCGGAAGTGTGTAAAAAGATGGGTCTTCCGGAGGGAGATGTGGGTAGAATTTATGGTGCGCAATGGAGGCATTGGAGAAAAACAGATGGAGGAGAAATCGATCAAATCAAAAACTTAATCGAAGGGTTAAAAGAACATCCGGACTGGCGCCGGCACATGGTGACCTCCTGGAATCCGGAAGACGTAGACAAGGTATTCGTCGCACCCTGCCACGGTATTTTCAAATGTTTTGCAGTCAACGGAGAATTGTCTTTGCATATGTTCCAGAGAAGTGCGGATGTTTTTTTGGGCGTGCCTTATAACATTGCCTCATATTCCTTGTTGCTTCTTATGATTGCCCAAGTAACTGGTCTGAAGCCTAAAGAGTTTATTCATACGATGTCCGATGTTCACCTTTATAATAACCATTTTGAGCAGGCGAGGGAACAATTAAAAAGAGAGCCTAAACCATTACCCAGGCTAAAAATTAATCCTGAGATTAAAGATATTTTTGATTTTAAATACGAAGATTTTACTCTTGAAGATTACAACGCGGATCCAAACATAAAGGCGGATGTTGCCATCTAGCAACTTGTTTAACCAATCGGAAAATACACTGTTTGGGCTTTTTTTTGTTTGTTTAATTTGGGAGAAATCAGATGGAAGTGCAGATGGCAGACAGTCGCTCCGGTGTGGTCGGTGTCTCCAAATCTGACTGAAAGGGCGCCACCTTTTACGTTAAATTTTTTCAAGGCCCAATTTACCAAAATTTTAACAGACTTAAAATCACCGTTGGTCAGTTCGTTAAAATTTTCTTTATGTTTTTCGCCGATAATTACAAAATGATATTTAGTATTTTTATATGGCCAGCTATTTTTTGTTAACAACCAACCGTTTTCTTTTTTCAGGATGGGTTCTTTGTGGTATTTGAAATTGTCCGGACAGAAAGGGCATTTGCCCCTTTTCTCGATGGTGGAAATAACTTTTTCATATTCTCCTTTGCCTTTTGCAAAGGTTTTATTAACAACTTTTTTCATTTTTTCTTTTCGTATACCTTAAAAGAATAATCGTATTCATTTTTTTCATCTTTTTTATGTTTTTCCTCACTAATTAAATTCCAATCGTTTTTGTCGAATTCCGGGAACGAGGCATCTCCCACTGGAGAACAATCCACTTCTGTAATATACAACTTATCAGCATAAGGAAGAGCTTGTTTATAAACGCTGGCGCCACCAATAACGAATATTTCATCAGTTTTTGCCAGACTCAACACTTTCTCCCAATTGTTTAACACCTCTGCCCCGGCAATCTCGTCTTTTTTCCCGGACAGCACGAGGTTTCTTCTGTTCGGTAGCGGTTTTCCCAAAACATTAACAATTGAAAGGAACGTGTTTCTTCCCATCAAAACTATTTTTCCGGTAGTAATTTTTGAAAAATATTTCAAATCACCGGAAAGCTTCCACGGCAAACCATTTTTTACTCCGATTATTCCGTTTTTTGCCACTGCCGATATTATTGATATGCTCATCGTATTTTTTAGTTTAGCTTTTTCGCAGGGTGTTTGCAATTATATGTTTGATCAGCATTGACTTTCTAATAATTTTATTTATTGTAACGAAGGAAGCTGTCAAAAAGAGATACTTTGTAATAGCGAGAAAGGGGATGAAATATGTCGGGAAAAGGTATATTTACGGACACTCGGTATGCGAAGGAGGAGGGGAGCAAGAAGATAGGACGCTACGAGGCGTATCTTCTCGACTTTGAAAAAAGAGGCGAGTGCCCCTTCTGCCCCAGAAACCTTGTTCTGAAAGCCCTAAAGAAAGAAGGCGGGTGGCGCATATTCAACAGGTCCTGGAAAGGCGAGAGCACAGAAATGCATTTCCTGATTATTGGAGTGGAGCACAAAACAAATCTCGGGGAGTTATTTTCGTCCGATTGGGTTTCGATTAACAGTCTAGTCAAATGGACCGTTGATGAATACAACATAAGGGGTGGAGGGCTTGCGGTGAGGTTTGGCGACACCGACTACTCGGGAGCGACGATTGGCCATCTACATTTTCATCTAATCGTTCCTAAAATGGGTGATGACGGTCTTTCAAGGCCGGTGAACTTTCCCATAGGGTAGGGATATCGCGGGGCGGCTTTCCAGCCGCCCCTTCATTTTTTATACGATTATTATCCAAACTAATGAAACATTGACAAAAGGGGTGACGATGTTATTGTGAAAAGAGTAAATGTACTTTAAAAATAATTTGTGAATGGCCATAGCCAAAAGATGCTTAATTCTAGGCATTTCCTGACTATGGCCAACGAAGGTCATAGTTCCTCCTCGGATTAGAGGATTTTCAAAACGCCCAACTTAGGGCAAGGAGAGTACCATGAGCGACAGAAACGAAACCAATGGTATCGGCACGGCATCAAGAGTCTCAGGTCTTGTCGCACAGTGTGAGGAGATCGCGCGCAGCAGGCCTGAAAAGAAAAAGGAGTTTATGATTGCTGATATCACAGCGGGTGAACTCAATGCTCTCGTGAAGAACATCATGTCTCAAACAGGGGACACTGACCCCAAAACAGCTATTCGGCGGGTCAACTCCAGAGGATGGATTGTCGTTCGTTCCCCACGAACTCCGTACGAAAAGGACGGTGTTATTTACTTTTCTGTGACGTCCTGCGGAATGACGGGAGAGGAGTGGGTCGCCCTTTTTGAGGATAAACACATTGTTGTTGATGATAAAGTCAATGACAGGCTCTTGTCGGAGGAGTTCAAACCCACCAGTGGCATAACCTACAAGGTTGCCATTCTCAACAAAAAACTTCTCGCTCGTATGGATCAGCACATCAAGGATATTCAAGCCGAAATAAAAAAGAGAAGGTTTACAAGGCCGAACCTTGAAGTAGCTTGTTTAATCATGACAGGTTACTCATTCGAGGATTTCGGCGAATTACGCTATCACTGTGGCTCAATCAATATGCAGACCAAGAACTCCGACGAATTCCTCAAGCTGTATGGACATGACGACGATCATTGTTCGATGCGGGTGTTTAGACACGGCCTCGATCTTGGGGACTTGTGGGCTTCCTTTTCTACCTCCTTCGCCTGGATTTCGCAAGTTACAAAAAGCTAAGTTGCCTTGGACAACGTCCTGTGTAACTTGATCTGTTGCCCGCCCCGTTTACTTTGGGGCGGGTTTTCTTTTTTAAAATACATTGACAAACAAAGGTAAAAATGCTACTCTTCCAATATCATTCTCACCTATTACTTAACGAGACTGACGCTTGTGGAAATCATCTATGACTTGTGTGTCTTTGAGATCGATGTCCATGACACAAAAAGAAATATATGATAAACAAACGCAGTTTTACGCGTGGGGCTTCTAGCTCTTCGCACGCACCTCGTCGTTTCGGTGCAGGAAAATCTATCCGTCGTCCGCACGGTGTTTTTAATGGTTCCCGTATTTCCTCAAAGAGGGGAGGTGGGAATAAAAGATCTCGTGGGGAGCATATAGATTTTTCCCGATTTATTAAAAAAGGAACTCTTGTAGAAGAAAAGCCATATGTTTCAAAACATACCTTTGCTGATTTTCCTTTTACTCCACAGCTTCACAAAAATATAAAAAATGCCGGTTTTGCGAGCCCAAGGCCAATCCAAGATCAAGCCATTCCTTCCGTGATGAAAGGGCATGATGTTTTCGGCATGGCGAATACCGGAACAGGGAAAACTGCAGCTTTCTTGCTTCCTCTGATTGAAAAAATTTATAAAACTAAGGGCCAGGCAAAAAGAGAAACGGTTCTCATTATGGCGCCGACTCGCGAGCTTGCACTTCAGATAGAATCTGACTTTAAAAATCTCGCTTTTGGTTTTGGGATGTTCTCTGTCGCTTGTGTGGGTGGGCTTCCCATAATGAAGCAAATTCGTGAAATAAAAATGGGAGTTTCCTTTATAATCGGCACACCCGGGAGATTGCGTGATTTGATAGATAAAAAAGTTTTAGATTTGTCTACTTGTTATTCCGTGGTGCTCGATGAAGCGGATAGAATGCTCGACATGGGTTTCCGCGATGAGATGGTATATATTATTGGCAAAATGCCGAAGGAGCATCAAACTCTTTTCTTTTCTGCAACGCTTTCTCCGGAAATCAAAAAATTAACCGAGCACTATTTAAAGGAACCGGTTTTCATTTCTGTGATTACCGGTGAGACATTAAAAAATATTGACCAAGATGTTATCCGAGTAAAGAGTACCGCGGAAAAAATAGGAAAATTGGAGGAAGTTTTAAAAAAAGATGGTTCGGACAAAGTTTTGATTTTTCGGGAAATGAAACACAGCGTAGATACTCTTACTAAAGAGCTTGCACACATGGGATTTAAGGTGGGATGTATCCACGGGGACAAAAGAAGCCGGGAGCGTATTCGTATTTTGGATTCCTTTAAGAAAGACAAAATAAATATTTTGATTGCGACGGATGTGGCTGCAAGGGGATTGGACATTCCAGACGTGACGCATGTCATTAACTACGACGTGCCGCAAACCTACGACACTTATATTCACCGTATCGGCCGAACCGGCCGCTCCGGTAAAAAAGGAAATGCTTTAACCTTTGTGCCCGCATAAAAGCAAGTTATTTAGTGATATTGCAAAAAAAATAATACATGTTATATTAACCGCGGAAGCACAACAGGAGCGTTCACCGTTTCTTTCTTTGCCCGAATTAGGGCGAAACTAGGGCGGCGAAGTCCAAAAAGCAACCGATGCTAGAAAGGGAGGTGTTATTCCGAGAAAAATACTAAATCGCTTTGCCATATCGTCGAAGCTGAATAGCGAGGGGGGGGGCTGCAAGCAGCCCTCCCATTTTTTTATTTAATTAAAAAATCCGCTTCTGGCGGATTTTTGTTTTATTTTGCTTGTATGAGTCCTGCCTTGAGGAGAGTGGCGTAAGTGCCGCGCTTTTTCATGGTGCGCATGCCGCGGGCGGAAACTTCTATGTTGATTGTTTTATTTATTTCAGGAACAAAAAACCTCTTTTTTTGAAGATTTGGGTATTTTCTCTTTTTGCCGGTCGGGTTGAATTTGGTTGCACGAGTACGATTGGAATATCCGCCTCCGACGATTGAACCTTTTTTGGTTATTGCACATACTTTTTTCATCTCGCTTATGCTATCATAAAGTCCATATGGACGCAACCAACAGCATTTTTTATATAATTATTTTGATTATGTCCGTGGTGATTCACGAAGTCTCACACGGTTTTGTGGCGGAATATTTTGGTGATAACACTGCACGAAATGCCGGCCGCCTGACCTTAAACCCGATTCCACATTTGGATTTATTTGGTTCGATATTTTTACCAGCTATCCTTATATTAAGTCATGCTGGTTTTTTGTTTGGCTGGGCGAAGCCGGTGCCATACAACCCGAACAATCTAAGCAATAGAAAATGGGGGACGATAGCCGTCGCCGCCGCCGGTATTTTGGCAAATTTTTTTATTGCCATTGTTTTTGGTATTATTATTCGTATCTCTTTTCATTTCGTTCTACCAGAGAGCTTTTATTTTATAACTTCAGCAATCGTGATTGTAAATTTAGCCCTGGCAATTTTTAACCTGGTGCCGATTCCACCACTCGATGGTTCTAAAATCGTTTTTTCTTTCCTGCCCGAATCGGCTTTTTCTTTCATTTTAACTTATGAGCGATACTCCCTGATTATATTGCTAGTTTTTATTGTTTTCTTTTCTGAATATCTATTTCCTGTCCTTTCCGTTCTCTTTCATCTTATTACCGGACTGATCCTTTAATATTTGCAATTTTCTTCAGCTTGTATTATATTATCGTATGAGTCTTCGGACTCTTTTGTTTTCTAGCCGCGCTTAAGGGACGGTTGCGCGGCATGATTTCGTAAAATCACATGCCAACAATTAATCAATTAATTAAGAAAAACAGAACTAAAATGCACGCCAAACACAAAACGGTGGCGTTGGCTCGCGGTTTTAATGTTCTCAAAAACAAACCGGTATATTTTCCGTCGCCCTTCAAGCGCGGAGTCTGCACGAAAGTTTCCACCACTACTCCTAAAAAACCAAACTCCGCTCTCCGAAAAATCGCGAGAGTGCGTTTGACCAATGGTATGGAAGTGACTGCCTATATCCCGGGAGAGGGGCACAATTTGCAAGAACACTCTGTGGTTATGCTTCGTGGGGGACGTGTTAAAGACTTGATCGGAGTACGATATCACATCGTGCGCGGAGTGCTTGATACCCAGGGAGTAGAGAAGCGCCGACAAGGCAGATCTCTTTATGGAAATAAGAAACCAAGAAAAGAAGTTAAAAAATAATTTTAATATTTATGCGACGCAAAGTAAAAAATAGAAACATAGTAGAACCGGATTTTGTATACAATTCTCAAAAATTGGAGAAGTTTATTAATTACATTATGTGGAATGGGAAGAAAGAGACAGCTCGCAAGGTGATGTATTCCGCTTTTGATGTTATTAAAGAAAAAACCGGCAATCCAAACCCGTTGGAAATCTTTGATTTAGCGCTTCGAAACGCCGGTCCGACCACTGAAGTGCGTTCAAAACGTATCGGGGGCGCGAACTATCAAGTTCCTGTTGAAGTAAGAGCAGAACGCCGGGTAGCCCTGGCGATGCGTTGGATTCGGGATGCTGCCCGTGGGGGCAAAGGACGCCCGATGCATTTAAAACTCGCTGATGAACTCATTGCTGCTTCAAAGAATGAAGGCGCAGCTATTAAAAAGAAAGACGATACGCATAAAATGGCAGAAGCCAACAAAGCCTTTGCTCATTTCGCTTGGTAGGGTGTGTTTGTGTTTTCGCTATTTTTGTTAATAAACTATTTATGCATATTTACGCTATAGCGTAAATATGTAATGGGTGTATAATTTGCAAATGGCTTATTACAAAGGTGTAAAAGTAAATACTTTCGGTCTGCCGGTTTCAAAAAATAATCATCAGAGTCGCATAAAGAAAGATAATAGAAAACGGAATTTTTATTATACCGCGTTTTCTTCTCCTTTTGCCAAAGATTCACCCAAGAATTTGATTTTAATGTATGACGTTATTGAGGAGAAAAAGAAAGAAAGAGATTGGTTTCGTCGCCAGTTAAAAAATTTTGGCTACATTATGGTTCAAAGGAGCGTTTGGGTTGGCCCTTCACCCTTACCAAAAGAATTTTTGGATTACGTTAAAGGAATTGGTCTACAGAGCCACCTAAAAACTTTCAAGTTGGCAAAAGCTTACACCGGAAAGGAGAGTTTGTTTGTATAACCCCACAACTTAAGCCCTCCTTGTATGTTTACATATTTACGCTATCGCGCATATATGTAATTTTGATGTTTTTGCTTGACAGTGTGCTTCGGGGGGGGGTACACTTAAAAGATTATCATTTAATTTTTTAATATAAATTTATGAAATTTGAAGGACCATCACAAAAAATTCCTGATCGAGAAAAAGCTCATGCTATTGCCAATGAGGTAAATAGAACAGTAGATTTTAACAAGGAAGTTGGCCAAGAAACTACGGAACAAATTTTAGAAAATGCTGGTGAGTTTGCCAAAATAGAGTATGAAACTAGGGAAAGAGCAAAAAGCATGAGTGATATGGAACTTCGCGAGGAAAGTGCAAAGGCAACAATCATAGCCAAGGCTTTGTTGTCCGCAGAGAGGGAACGTGAAGGACAGAAATAGATTTTTGTTTGCAAAAAACAACTTTCTGTTATATATTTAAAAAAGCGCTTTGGCGCTTTTTTATTATATAATTAACAAAGATAAACAACATGGAGAGGGACTATCCGCTAGAAAAAGTTAGGAATATTGGAATTATTGCGCACATAGATGCAGGAAAGACGACCACCACGGAGCGGGTGCTTTTTTATACTGGGGTTTCACACAAAATAGGGGAGGTGCATGAGGGAGAAACCGTCACGGACTGGATGGAACAGGAACGAGAACGCGGGATTACCATTACTTCTGCGGCGGTCACTTGTTTTTGGACTCCGACATATGCGGACCCAAAGGATAAATCCAAAAAGCATCGTTTTAATATAATTGATACCCCGGGACACATCGATTTTACTGTAGAGGTGAAAAGATCTCTTCGCGTGTTAGACGGTGCCGTCGTCGTGTTTGATGGTGTTGCCGGAGTAGAGCCACAGTCTGAAACAAACTGGCGCTATGCCGATGAGGCGAAAGTTCCACGCGTTTGTTTTATAAACAAACTAGACCGCACCGGTGCTTCCTTTGAACATTCATTTGCCACTATTTTAGATAGACTTACAAAAAAAGCTGTTCGCATGCAAATTCCTATCGGTCTCGAAGAAAAACACGAAGGCGTCGTGGATCTTCTCCGGATGAAGGCCTATTATTTCGAAGGAGAAATGGGCAACAAGGTTGTAGAAAAAGAAATTCCAGAAAACATGAAGGCTGACGCGGAAAAATATCGCAATGAACTTATCGAAAAGATAGTAGAGACGGATGATGTAATGATGGAAGAATACCTTGAGGGAGTGGTTCCAAATATTGACGTGTTGAAAAAAACTCTTCGCAAAGCAGTAATTGCTAACGAAATTTTTCCAGTTTATGCCGGTTCTGCTTTGAAAAATAAAGGTGTTCAGCTTGTTCTAGATGCTGTGGTTGATTATTTGCCGGCCCCGACAGACATTCCACCGATCGAGGGAGTTAACCCGGACACCGAGGAACACGCAGTTCGTAGTGCTTCTGATGCGGAACCTTTTTCTGCTCTTGCTTTCAAAGTAGCGACGGACCCTTTCGTAGGACAAATTATTTTCTTTCGAGTTTATTCGGGAAGCTTGGCCGCAGGTAGCTATGTATATAATCCGCGGACTCGTAACAAAGAACGCATCGGCCGAATTCTCCGCATGCATGCGAATGATCGCGAAGAAGTAAAACAGGTTTTTGCCGGAGAGATAGCAGCTGCTGTCGGCCTTAAAGATACAATTACTTCGGATACCATTTGTGATGAAGAACACCCTATCGAATTACACAGAATTGTTTTCCCGGAACCGGTTATTCAACTTCGTATTGAACCGAAAACAAAAGCGGACCAAGAAAAAATGGGCATGGCCTTAAATCGCCTAGCGCAAGAAGACCCGACTTTCAAGGTCACGACAGATCAAGAAACGGGGGAGACCATTATTGCCGGCATGGGGGAACTTCATTTGGAAATTATTGTAGACCGCATGAAGCGTGAATTTACCGTTGAGGCAAATGTCGGCAAGCCACAAGTGGCATATAGAGAAACTATTACCGGTACTTCTGACGCAGAAGGAAAATATATCAAGCAGTCCGGTGGACGCGGAAACTACGGGCACGTAAAGATAAAAATCAAACCGATGACGATGCTTACGAAAGAAGAGTTGGAAGATTTGCCGAAGAATACCAAACGCTCAGAGGGTTTTGAATTTGTGAATAGTATCAAGGGAGGTGTAATTCCGCAAGAATACATCGCGCCTTGTGAGAAAGGATTCAAGGAGGGACTCGACCGTGGAGTTTTGGCTGGATTTAAAATTGTGAATGTTTCTGTGGATTTATGGGATGGAAGTTATCACGAAGTAGACTCGAACGAAATGGCCTTTAAAATTGCCGCCTCCATGGCCGTGCAGGATGCTTGTCGCCGAGCCAACCCAGTTATTTTGGAACCGATGATGAAGGTGGAAGTGGTTACGCCAGAGAAATTTATGGGAGACGTTACTGGAAATCTTTCCTCCAAACGAGCGTTGATTGAAGGGATGGAAGATCGCGGAATGAATAAGGTGGTAAAAGCTATCGTGCCTCTTTCTGAAATGTTCGGTTATATGACCGGACTTCGCTCGATGACCGAAGGCCGCGCCGGTTTTACCATGGAATTCTATCGATACGACATCGTGCCTCAAAACGTCGCTGAAACTATCATCGCGGCGAGAAAATAAGTGTCAAAACAAAGAGAGATTTTTGTCGGTACAGATTTTTTGAAGCTTAAAAAATCTCTTCGAGTCTGAGACTCTCAGAGTCGAATGACTTGAAGTTCTCGCGCCGTCGTGCTCGAAACCCCTTAAAAATCTTTCTTTGTTTTTTTATTTGACTTTATTTTTCTATCTGCTATTATCTTAAATAACTGCACTTTCTGCAGTTTTTATATTGTCTAGCGAGAGATATCGTGGAAAACTTTATGTTTTACATGATTCACGAGCGACGACAATACAAAGTTCCTTTATATTGCATTTTTGATTATTAGTTAATTTAACCCGCCCTAGGCGGACAAGTTAGTAATTAAGCCTTAGCAACTGGTTCTCGTATGCTGAGTTTTGGTTATTAATCAATAATATTATGGCAGAAGAATTTAAGAGGGATAAGCCGCACATCAATGTCGGCACCATTGGTCACGTTGACCATGGAAAGACCACTTTGACCGCGGCAATTTTGCACGTGTTAAACATGGCAGGAAAGACAGTTCGTCTTCGAGGAGTTGATCAAATCGACAATGCCCCGGAAGAAAAAGCTCGTGGAATCACCATTAACATTTCTCACAACGAGTACGCTACTGACGCTCGTCACTATGCACACATTGATGCTCCAGGACACGCTGACTACATCAAGAACATGATCACCGGTGCCGCTCAAATGGACGGTGCTATTTTGGTGGTTGCGGCTACTGATGGTGCGATGCCACAGACTCGCGAACACGTTCTTTTGGCAAAACAAGTTGGGGTGCCAAAGATGATTGTTTTCTTAAACAAGTGCGACATGGTTGATGACAAAGACATGATTGACCTCGTGGAAGAAGAAATTCGTGAACTTCTAACCAAGCAAGGTTTTGATGGCGCAAATGCACCGGTGATTCGTGGTTCTGCCCTTAAGGCCCTCGAAGCAAAATCTCTTGATGATGAATGGGCAAAGAAAATTCTTGAATTGACCAACGCCCTCGACACTTACATTCCGGTTCCAGAACGTGATACTACCAAACCATTCCTTATGCCAGTAGAAGACATCTTTTCTATCGAAGGCCGCGGGACAGTGGTTACCGGTAAAATCGAAAGAGGAGTAGTAAAGGTTGGAGAGGAAGTTGAAATTATCGGTATTAAACCAACTCAAAAGACAACAGTTACGGGTATCGAAATGTTTAACAAAAATCTTCAAGAAGGTATGGCCGGAGACAATGCCGGTATTCTTCTCCGAGGTTTAAAGAAGGAAGATATTACCCGTGGACAAGTTTTGGCAAAACCGGGAACCGTTACCCCGCACGACAATTTTACTTGCGAAATCTACGTCTTGAAAAAAGAAGAAGGAGGACGACACACTCCATTCTTCAAGGGATATAAGCCTCAATTCTATATTCGAACTACGGACGTAACAGGAGATGTTACTTTGGCGGACGGAGTAGAAATGGTTATGCCTGGTGATACCGTGAAGCTTACCGTTAAATTAGTCACTCCGGTTGCGCTTGAGGAATCACAAAGATTCGCCGTTCGTGAAGGAGGAAAGACGGTCGGCGCAGGGGTAGTTACAAAAATTCTTGGTTAAATAAGAACGGTTCCTGTTCTTAAAAAGTCCTTTAAAACAAATTCATGGCAACAACAGAAACAAAAATAAAAAAACCAAAATCAAAAGTGGTTAAAACCACCAAGACTGCCAAAGCACCGAAGGTTTCTTCCAAAAAAGAAAAGACTGAAGGTGGAGTGGTGCTTCGCATCCGAGTTCGAGCTTACGAGAGCAAAATCTTAGATGCATCTATTAAACAGATTATGGATACCGCTACTCGTTATGATGCTGTGATTGTAGGTCCCGTACCGTTACCAACCGAAATAAAAAAATATACAGTCAATCGTTCTCCTTTTATTTACAAAAATACGCGAGAACAATTTGAAATAAGAGTGCACAAACGATTGATCGACATAATAAATCCAAACGCGAAGACCGTGGAGGCTCTGACGAACCTTTCCTTGCCTTCCGGAGTTGATATTGACGTAAAAATGATGTAACTATATGAAATTTATACTGGGAACAAAAGAAAATATGGCTGAGTATTTTTCCGAAGACGGAACGGTTTTCCCGGTGACGATAATTTCCGTGCCAGGAATAACAGTTACCAGAATCTTTGAAAAAGTAAAAGACGGCTATGATTCTGTTCAAGTAGGTTTCGGTCCTCAGAAAAAGGAAAGAGTCAGCAAAGGAAGTGCCGGAGCGATGAAGGGCGCATTCTACAAAACCCTAAAAGAATTTAGATTAAAACCCAGTGATAAAATTGAAGCAAAAGAAGGAGATACGATTGAAGTGGGTGTCTTCGCGCCGGGAGATAAGATAATAGTATCAAGTGTTTCTAAGGGTAAAGGTTTCCAGGGGGTCGTAAAGCGACATGGATTCTCTGGTGGCCCACGCACCCACGGACAAAAACATTCAGAAAGAGAGCCCGGAAGTATCGGTGGCGGTCTCCGAACCCACGTTCCAAAAGGGATGCGCATGGCTGGACGTATGGGCTCTGATCGCATAACTCAGAAGAATTTGAAAGTTGTTTTTGTGGATAAAGAAAATAAATTGTTGCTTGTCGGAGGAGCGATAGCCGGGAAGCGTGGAACTTTAGTCGAAATAGTGCAGAGATAATCATATGGAAGCAAAAATTTACAACCAAAAAGGAACGGACGCCGGAACAATTGCATTGCCTGCAAAAGTTTTTGCTGCTAAATGGCGAGCAGATTTGGTACATCAGGTCGTGGAAGGGATGCGTAGCAACAAGCGTTCCGGTACGGCTGATACCAAAGATCGTGGGGAAGTGCGCGGTGGAGGGAAAAAGCCCTGGAAACAAAAAGGAACTGGACGAGCACGACATGGCTCCAGCAGGAGTCCTATTTGGGTTGGCGGTGGAGTCACCCATGGTCCATTATCTGAAAAGAACTATAAAAGAAAAATTTCAAAGAAAATGCGCGCTCAGGCTCTCTTCTCGGTACTTTCCAAAAAATTGAAAGACGGGGAAATTCTTTTTGTGGATACTCTTGCCTTGTCCGATATCAAAACCAAGAACGCATTAAAAACAATGCAGAATTTAGCAAAAGTTTCCGGGTTTAAGCCCTTGGCAAATTCAAAAAAACCCAGAGTCTTGACTGCCTTATTTGAACGTAATGAAAAAGCAGAAAAAAGTTTCAGAAATTTGCCACAGCTAGAAATTGTTTTCCTGAAAAACTTAAACCCGCTCGACGTGCTCAATCACCAGTATCTTTTAATAGAAAATCCAGCCGAGGCAGTAAAATTTTTAGAATCAAGAGGATAATTTTATGAGCTCACAAATAATAAAAAATCCAAGAATCACCGAAAAAGCATCTTTTCACGCAGAACAAAATGTTTACACTTTTGACGTTACAAAACCCGCCAATAAAACAGAAATAAAAAAAGCGGTTTTTGCTCTCTATAAAGTGCATCCGACAAGGGTAAATATTTTAAATATTCCAAGGAAAAAGATTCTGTCCAAGGGGAAGACCGGAATCCGTGGCGGGGGGCGCAAGGCCTATGTTTATTTAAAAAAAGGAGATAAATTAGAATTTGTATAATTTTCCGGTTAGGCGCAAATGAATTTTTATGAAAACATATAAACCAACAACTAAATCAAGGAGACAAATGACCAACGTGAACTATCGCGGGATTTTGACTGCGACTAATCCAGAGAAATCTCTTACTCATGGATTCAAACGTTCGGTCGGGAGAAATAGTCAAGGGCGAGTTACCATGATGCACAAGGGTGGTGGGCACAAGCGCCTGTATCGTGAAGTTGATTTTTTATATAACAAAAAAGAAATTCCAGCTAAAATAAAATCTATTGAATATGATCCAAATCGTAGCGCTTTTATCGGTCTCGCCGTTTATAAGGACGGAGAAAAAAGATATGTAATATTGCCGAAATCTGCAAAACCCGGAGATTCTTTTATCGTATCTCCCAATGCGTCACTTTCTTCTCTTAACAGATTGCCTCTCAAAAATATTCCGGTTGGTACATTTGTTTACAATATTGAGTTGAAGCCAATGGGGGGTTCGAAGGTTGGACGTTCTGCGGGAATTTTCGCTCAAGTCGTGGCGAATGCCGATGGTTATACGAATGTGAAAATGCCTTCAACAGAAATTCGTAAAATAAATGAAAATTGCTGGGCTTGCGTGGGCACCGTTTCCAACGAAGAACATCATTTGGAAAACTATGGTAAGGCGGGGAGAAGTCGTTGGAAAGGTATAAAACCAAAAGTTCGTGGAACAGCGATGAATCCGGTAGATCACCCATATGGAGGAGGAGAGGGCAGACAGGGACGAGGAACCAAAAGACCGAAGACTCGTTGGGGGAAAGTTACTGGAGGAAAGAAATCTCGCAGACCAAAGAAATACTCAAACGTTTTCATTGTTTCTCGCCGAAAAACAGGGAAAAACAAATAAAAGCACAAAAATAGAAAAACCCAGGACTAAATCCTGGGTTTTTCTTTATCCACACTTCATGTTGATTTTTTTTACGATAATAGCATAATGTTTTCTAGAGGAGGACAGAATATGTACTCGAAACCGAAGAGAGAGAGAAGGCAGGATCGCAACACTGAACTTCGTTGGGCCAAGAATGCTCGCAAGGACAGAAGGTCCAAAAAGTGGGCCCTCAAGAAGTGTAAGAAGCGCTAATATTCTGTTTGTACCATCGTGGCGTGTCCGGGTCCAATCCCCGGCGCGCCCTTTTGTTTTAATGCTTGCTTTATTTTTTTGATATGTTATAATATGTAAAGAAGGAGGAGCAAATGAGCAAAAAGCAGAAGGATGGGGCCATCCAAGGTGGTCACGAAGAAGGTACCTGCCGGCAATGCTGCCGGGCCGAAAGGAGTAGGTCGTTGCCCGTCGGAACGTTTCCGTTGAAGCGATCCTTCGGGACCAAGTGCGGGGGAGACCCTTGCACCTGTCAGTATCTCGAGCGTCCGCAGTAAAATTTCACTGCGGGCACAAAACACAAGGGGTCCCTATGGGGCCCCTTTTTTCTTCCTATTTGACATTTAAACTGAATTTGCTATTATAAAACCAAGCTCGTTAGGAGCTTTTTGTTTGCATAAATTATGACAAGATCAATCAAAAAAGGATTAAATGTTGATGAACGGCTCTTAAAAAAGATTGCCGGTAAAAACCCGTTGCAGACTCCGATGGTGAAGACGTGGAAAAGAGCTTGTGTTATTTCTCCGGAAATGCTCGGTTTCACTTTTGGCGTTTATAATGGTAAAACCCACCTCGAAGTTTTAGTTACTGAAGACATGGTTGGACACAGACTCGGAGAATTTTCCCCAACCAAGAAATTTATTAAACACGGAGGTAAGATGCAGAAAGAGCTTGAACAAAAGAAAAAGGAGGCCGAAATAACTCAAGCCAAGTCCGCAACAGCTGCTGCCGCTGACGCAAAAGGCGCGAAAAAATAACTACGAGCTTAACGCCACAAAAATATTATGAAGGCTTTTTTAAAAAATTACAGACAATCACCAAGAAAAGTTCGTCTAGTTGCCGGACTGATTAAAGGAAAAAGTGTAGCGGAAGCAATTGCCGAGCTTGATTTTTTGGCTAAGCGCGCAGGGCTACCAATCAAAAAACTTTTACTTTCAGCGGTAGCCAATGCGAAAAACATGGGGATAGAGGCGGAGAATTTATTTATAAAGGAATTGCGAGTGGACAAGGGCATTGTGATGAAAAGAATGATGCCGGCTGCGATGGGCACAGGGCACAGAATCAACAAACGCACCAGCCACTTGAATCTTCTTTTGGCGGAAAAGGTTGTAAAAAAAGTCGCAAAGACCCTAGGCCATAAACATACGGGCGAGGCAAAAGTAAAAAAAGTAGTAAAAAAATAAAATGAGTAAAACAGTTCACCCATATGCGCATAGGTTGGTTATCCTCCGAGATTGGAAGTCTCGCTGGTTTGCTGATCCGAAAAAATATTTGACCTATTTGAAAGGCGACGTTTTAATTCGCCAATATTTGGAAAAGAAATTACGTACGATGTATGTTTCTAGTATTGAAATAGAAAGAAGTCGCAAGGCTACTCGTTTCATTATTAAAACTTCTCGTCCGGGCCTTGTCATCGGGAGGTCTGGAGAAGGGGCGACAAAACTGAAAGAAGATATTTTGAAAAAAATGGACAATTTGAAACTTCCAAGGCCGGAAGACTTTAAGTTGGAAATTATGGAAGTTTCAAACCCGGAGGCGGATGCCGCTATCGTGGCTTACATGATTGCTGAAGCATTAGAGAAAAGGATGCCTTATCGTCGAGTAATAAAACAAATTATTGAGAAGGTTATGCAGGCGCATGGAGTGGAGGGAGCAAGAATTGTCCTTTCTGGACGATTGGGCGGAGCGGAAATCGCTCGTACGGAAGAGCTTAAGCGGGGAAGTATTCCGCTTCAGACTTTCCGCGCGGACGTAGATTTTAAAAGAGAGAGAGCAACTCTCTCATATGGGGTTGTCGGTATTAAGGTGTGGATTTACCGAGGGAAAATTTTTGCTGAAAAGAAAAACGCCAAGAGCGCTTATAGTACTGCTCCAGCAAATGAAAAGGAAAATAATTTAAAGACCGATTAGTCAATCAATAAATTTATTATAAAATATTATGTTAGTACCGAAAAAAGTAAAATTTAGAAAATGGCAGTCAGGACGCTCTAATCTCAAGAAGCGAACAGCGGATACGCGTGGCATTAAGCTTTCTTTTGGTTCCTACGGACTAAAAGCCGAATCCCAGGCACGAGTGAAATCAAACCAAATTGAGGCTGCCAGAAAAGTAATTTCCCGTACCCTTACCAAGACTGGTAAATATTGGGTTCGTATTTTTCCGGATCGCCCCTATACAGCTAAAGCCGCAGAGGTAGGCATGGGAAAAGGAAAAGGAGACCCGCAAGGGTATTGTTTTGATGTTCTTCCTGGACGTATTATTTTTGAAGTAGACGGAGCCGATGAAAAAGTTTCTCATGAAGCCCTAAGAAAAGCTGGAAGTAAATTGCCACTCAAAACCAGAATTGTCGGAAGAGTAAACGAATAAGATTATTTTATGGCCAAAGCAAAGAAACAAAATTATAAAGAAATGACCGGCGGAGAACTCGAAAAAGAATTGGTTGTTCTGCGAGAGAGCTTGCGGGGTATCCATTTCAAATCAGAGGGGGCGAGGTCAAAAAACGTCAAGGAACAAGCTACCCTAAAAAAGCAAGTTGCCAGGATTTTGACAGAAATAAATCATGCCAAAGGTCAGGTAAGCAAGAATATTAAAAAACAATAATATGGCAAAGAAAATACAAGAAAAGAATACAGAAAATAAAGGAAAATTTCTAAAAGGAGTGGTTGTTTCCGATAAGATGGACAAGACCATTGTTGTTTCTGTTTCCAGGTTTGTGAAGCACCCCCTTTACGGGAAATATTATCAAATCAACAAAAAATACAAAGCACATGACGAAGGGAATACTTATAAAGTTGGGGAAAAAGTAGAAATAGTGGAAACCAAGCCCATTTCTAAAGACAAAAAATTTAAAGTAGTAGAAAAACAATAATTTAATTTTATGATTCAAAATGAAACCCTAGTAAAAATAACAGACAATGCCGGAGGCACCGTGGGAAAGGTGTTCAAAATTTTAGGCTCCTCAAAAAAGAGATATGCAACTCTCGGTGAACTTGTTATTATTTCCGTGAAGGTTGCTTCTCCGAGAAAAATGGTGAAAAAGAAAGACGTGCATCAGGCCGTCGTCGTGCGTACTCGCGGGGCTTATAGGCGAAAAGACGGTTCATATATTCGTTTTGATGATAATGCCGTGGTGCTTCTCGAAAAAGGGAAGAAGGATCCAAAAGCCGGACGTATCTTCGGACCGATTCCACGAGAGCTTGCGGAAAAAGGGTTTCAAAAGATAATTTCTTTGGCTCAAGAAGTGATTTAATCTTTTAATATAATAAATATGAAATTAAAAAAAGGAGACAATGTAAAAATAATTACTGGAAAGGACAAAGGGAAGTCCGGGAAAATAGTGCGTGCATTGCCGAAAATGAATAAAGTTATTGTCGAGGGGCTGAACATGGCAAAGAAACACCAGCGTCCAAGAAAGACGGGGGAGAAGGGCACAATGATGAGTGTCGCCATGCCGATCCACGTTTCCAATGTTAAAAAAGCAGATTAACGATATATTTTATGAAACATTTAACCGTAAAAGAAAAAGAGATAGAGGCCTTTTCAAAAATGAAAGATGTTTTTCATTTTAAAAATGCGATGGCGGCCCCGAAGCTCAAAAAAGTAGTAATCAATGTCGGCACCGGTACTGCCATGAAGAAAGACAAGAATAAGAATGATGCTATTGCTGATAGAATTGCAAAAATCTCCGGACAAAGGGCAGCTCTCCGAGGCGCCAAGCAGTCTATTTCTTCTTTCAAAATCCGCCAAGGAGATCCTGTCGGAATAGTGGTTACCCTCCGTGGCAAGAGAATGTTTGCTTTCTTGGAAAAATTAATTAACGTAGCTCTTCCACGCACGAAGGACTTTCGTGGGATTAACCGCACTGCCGTGGATGATATCGGAAATTTAACTTTGGGCATCAAAGAACACACCATTTTCCCGGAAACAGCCGATGAAGATATTCGCGACGTTTTCGGTTTGTCCATCACCCTTGTTTCCACCGCCAAAAACAAAAAAGAAGGCACCGCCTTCTTTGAAATCCTCGGTATTCCTTTTAAAAAGGAATAAAACTATCTATTGACTTTTTGTGTAAATATGCTATCATTTTAAGATAGTTCTTTAAAATCACTTGCGAAAATGGTCATAGCCAAAAGGTGCTTAATTTTAGGCATTTCCTGGCTATGACCAACGATGGTCAAGTCCCCAACTCACGGGCAGTGAGAAACCTCTCGGCAGGAAGTCGAGAAGAAAGGCAAGGGCAACATGAAATACGGAGAATTGAATCTCGGTCAGATCGAAGCGGTTGTAAACAAACTCGGCGGCATGGAGGGAGTCAACCGATTCCTCCGAGATGAACTGATGGTTTCTGAACCAGCTCACCGTTTTCGTGTGGAGAATGGTGTCATCTACCTGTCCGTCACTTCCGACGGTACCACTGGCCCAGAGTGGACCAAGCGTCTCGAGAAGAAAGGGTATCGTCTCGGCGACTACGCCAAGCAGATCCTTTGCTCGAAGGACTTCAAGCCCACCAAGGACGTCACCACCAAGATTGCTATCCTGAAAGGGACGCTCTTCTCGGACGAAGACCGCATCACAGAGAAGATTCGCACCGAAGCCGCCAAGCGGAACCTCACGAAACCGAACGCCGAAGTGGCTTGCCTCATCCGGGAGAACTTCTCGGACGAAGAGCTCGAAGCCATGGGTCTCATTTGGGTCGTCATCATGCACGAACCCATCAAGGATTCCGATGGCGACCCGCGTCTCCTCGACGCGGGCCGCGATGTCGAGGGCGGGTGGCTCGACGCCAATTACGACTACCCTGTCAGCAGGTGGGCTCGTGACGATGGTTTCGCTTTCGTTTCGCAAGCGTAGTACTCTAAACTGGGTCACTGTGGTCTTTTAGACACTTTGATCTTTGCATCCGGCCCCCGAACTTTGTTCGGGGGCCATTTTCATTTTGTCTTGAAGATTTGTTATACTGAAAATGGTAATAGGTGAATATGTGGGAAATTACGGTTTCCCGCCACCGAATCCAGTATCCATGCGCCCGGAGTATCCGCGATTATAATTTCGGATAGAGTGGTGCATGCAGAAACTTCAAAAAAGAAGATACTTGGCACGAAATATTAGGGCATTACGATGCCGAATACGATACAGCTTTGAGAGAATTCAAGGAGCAGTGGCATGGATGATATTTCGTGCATTTCCGATGGCAACCCGAATCTCCTCAACGCGAACCGCAATGACGAGGGCAGGTGGCTCAACGCCAATTACGACAACCCTGACAACAGGTGGAATCGTGACGATGGTTTCGCTTTCGTTTCGCAAGTTTTTTCATTTCTCTCTCGCTTTTACGGCGGGAGAGTTTTGTTTTTGGAGTTGTCCATTCCAACCCCCGAGCATTTTTCCAATTTCCTCTATTTTTACAGACAGAGCAATATATTTTTTATCGTCTATTGATTTTGCTTCCCACAGCACCATCAAAAGTATTTTCAAGGTATCTATTTTTCTAATTGCCAACCGAACCCACGGGCTTTTTTCTTCCCGAGACAAAAAAGTAGCGGTAGAAATTGCTTCAATAATTTCAATAAACAAAATATCTATCTTTTGTCCGAGGGAGTATTTATGTATTTTAGGCAAAGTTTGGTAAAAAGTAATCCAAATTAGATAACAGCTCTTAACTTTTGCCAGTACTGGCAAAAGTTGGGGGGGGGGGGGTACTATTATAAATACTATGTCCCATATTCAATTTATTCATACTTACGATACTATCACTTCTATTGAAAATTTGCTTCTGGCGTGGAAAGAATTTATTCTTGGCAAGAAGAATCGTAAAGATGTGCAAGAGTTTGAAAGGAATTTAATGACTAACATTATTCTGCTGCATCAAGACTTAGTAAATAAAACATACAAACATTCTCAATATGAAGCATTTAATATTTCTGATCCGAAACCGCGGAATATTCACAAGGCGAAAGTGCGAGATAGGTTACTGCATCACGCTATTTGTCGAGTGCTTTATCTGTTTTTTGATAGAACATTTATTACCGACTCCTATTCGTGCAGAGTAAACAAAGGAACCCATAAAGCGATAAATAGGTTTAGAAAGTTTGCTTATCAGGCATCAAAAAACCATACGAAAACGGTTTGGGTTTTAAAAGGAGATATAAAAAAGTTTTTTGCTAACATTAACCACAATATTTTAAAATCAATTCTTAAAGAACACATACAGGACAAAAATATTTTATGGCTTTTGTTTCAAATTGTAGATAGTTTTTATACTCAAAATTCAATCTACGCTATAGCGGAGATAAAAAAAGGTCTTCCTTTGGGTAATTTAACTTCGCAACTGCTGGTAAATATTTATATGAATGAATTTGACCAATTTATGAAACATAAAATTAAGGCGAAATATTATATTCGTTATGCGGACGATTTTGTAATTTTATCTAGTGACAAAAAATGGCTGATAAATATATTGCCTCAAATAAAAGATTTTCTAGAAAACGAACTCAAGCTTTCTTTGCATCCCACAAAACTATCAATAAGCACGGTTGCCTCGGGCGTAGATTTTCTGGGTTGGGTTTTGTTTCCAGACCATAGAGTGGTTAGAACTATTACCAAACAAAGAATGTTTAGGGGCATAAAAAAGAAACAAGGAAATTTTGAAACGGTGCAATCCTACCTAGGGTTACTTAGTCATGGTAATGCAAGGGGGCTAGAATGGAAAGTCAGGAACGATTCAGGGTTTAGTAGTGAAATTTGACTCTTTTGGGATTATTTGCTAATATCAGAGCAAGGGAATATGGCTTTGATTAATCCACTTTTCTCCTTTAAATTCATGCTCTCCTCTCCTTCGGGGAGGTCGGGAGGGGTTTAAAGAAAAAAAGTGACCCGTTCGAGTAGAACTCAGGGTCATGGTGAGTGAAAACGAACCATGAGATATTAACAGGGCAATCCTGATAAATTATTTATGGCAAAAACATCAGTAAAAGCTAGGGCAGCAAAAAAACCAAAATTCTCTACACGACAGAAAAATCGATGTTTTCGTTGCGGGCGAGGAAATGGTTTTATGCGTGATTTTGGCATCTGTCGTATTTGTTTCAGAGAATTAGCAAACGAAGGAATGCTTCCAGGTGTTAGAAAATCTTCTTGGTAGAATAAAATTTTATGGATCAAATTTCAAATATGATAATAATAATGAAGAACGGAAGCTTGGCAGGCAAGGATACTGTAGCTTTTCCATATTCAAAGATGAAAAACGCGATTGCTGAATGTTTGAAGAAAGATGGCTATATTTCTGAAGTTTCTAAAAAAACAAAAAATGGACAACCGGTTTTAGAAGTCGAACTTATTTACATAGATAAAAAACCAAAAATTACTGAAGTGGAAAGAATTTCTAAACAATCCCGCCGGGTTTATTTCGGCATGAAAGACATTCATTCTGTCAGGAACGGTTCAGGCTTGCTGGTGCTTTCTACCCCCAAGGGGATTTTATCAGGTAAAGATGCTCGCAAAGAACAAGTCGGAGGCGAAGCCTTGTTTAGGCTGTGGTAGTTTTTTTAGGTAATAAATATATGAGTAGAATAGGCAAACAAGAAATCTTAATACCAGCCGGAGTAAAAGTCACCCAAAGTGGCGATGTCATTACTGTCGTGGGCCCCAAGGGAACCCTTACTAAAATTTTTAGAGACGACATTGCCATTACTATTACCGACAAAATGATAACTTTAAATATTAAAAGAAACGATAAGTTTTCCAAATCGCTCTGGGGCACTTATGCTTCACATATCAAGAATATGATCAAGGGGGTAGAGACTCCATATCAAAAGAAATTAATTTTGGAAGGGGTTGGTTTTAAGTCTGAGGTCAAGGGAAAAGAATTTCATTTTGCTCTTGGTTTTTCTCATCCCGTTGTCGTCGCTATTCCCGAAGGGATTACCGCCACCGCCGAGAAGAACGTCATTACTATTACTGGTATTGATAAAGAATTAGTCGGGAGTTTTACCGCAGCAATTCGTGCTTTGAAAAAGCCGGAACCATATAAAGGTAAAGGCATGCGTTACGAAGGGGAAGTTATCAGACGAAAACAAGGTAAAAAGACCGTATAAATAAAATGATTAAAAAAACAGACAAAAGAATAAGACTGAAGAAAAAAATCAGAGTAAAGATTAAGGGCACAGATGCGCGCCCACGTCTGACTGTTTTTCGTTCCAATAAATTTATTTATGCGCAAGTTATTAATGACATGACGGGGAAAACTTTGGTTCAGGCGAGTGATGCAAAGATAAAAAAAGGAACCAAGACAGAAAGAGCCAAAGAAGTAGGAAAGGCCATCGGAGCTGCTTGTCTTGCCGCCAAAATTAAAAAAGTGGTTTTTGACCGCAACGGATTTAAATACACCGGAAGAATAAAATTAGTAGCCGACGAAGCTAGGGCCGGGGGTCTAGAATTTTAATATTATGGAAAAGACAAAAGACAACACAAAAGATAATACAAGAGGAAAGAGAAACAGCGGTCGTCGAGGATCGTCCTTCAATAGAGTGAAACCTGAATTTGATCAGAAGATTTTGAATATTCGTCGAGTTACTCGTGTTGTCGCTGGTGGTCGCAGATTCTCTTTTTCCGTTGCTCTAGTGGCGGGAGATGGGAAGGGGGCTGTGGGGCTTGGCTTAGGAAAAGCCGGAGACACGGCTTTGGCTATCAACAAAGCGCTTCGAAATGCAAAGAAAAATATGGTTAGATTAAAACTCACGAAAACGATGTCTATCCCGCATGAACTGCATGCCAAATTTTCAAGTTCGCGTGTCATGTTGAAGCCGAATAAGGGCCGTGGGTTAGTCGCTGGGTCTGTGCTTCGTGATATTATCAATCTTTCCGGCGTGAAGGATATTACAGGAAAAATTTTGTCCAACAGCAAGAACAAATTGAACAATGCTAAAGCAGTAATGGCAGCTTTGGCTACTATTTCTATAAAATATGAAAAAATAGTTCCAGGAGCTACCGTTGTCGCTAATAAGGAAGTTATTGTTCCGGAAATTGAAAAAGAATCCCAGTAGTAGAGTAGAGCTCACTACGGGACAAGTAATAAAATATATGCAAATACATAATTTAAAAAGAGTACATAAGAATAAAAAAGACAGGATTGTTGGCCGTGGTGGCAAACATGCCAAGACTTCTGGTCGCGGAGGCAAGGGGCAGACGGCCAGAGCAGGGAACAAGCGCCGTCCAGAGCTTCGTGATATTATTAAGAAATTACCTAAGAATCGTGGATATCAATTCAAGTCTATTCAAAAAGTATATATCCTAAAGAAGGACAAGCTCGTCTCTCAAAAAGATACAAAGAAAAACACCAAGCAAGAAAGTTTTTCTGAAATTAGAAAACGATTGGGAATCAAGGGAAAAAAAATCAGAATAAAATAAAAGACTTGTCCCGTACTAAATTTTTGATTACGGGGCATAAAGATGAAGATTATTAATTAAAATTTTAGTACTGGGATGGAAAATTTCTTAAACAAATTAAAATTAATTTGGACGGATAAAATTTTACGGAAGAAAGTTTTGTTTGTTTTTGGGGCTTTGGTTGTATTCAGATTACTCGCCGCTGTCCCTATTCCCGGGATTGACACCGTGGAGCTGACCAGATTTCTTTCCAATAACCAATTTTTTGGTATCTTAAACATATTTTCCGGTGGTGGACTTTCCAACCTTTCCATCATCATGCTCGGAGTGGGGCCATATATCACCGGCTCCATCATTATGCAGCTTCTGACCATTATGGTGCCTGCTTTGAAAAGAATTTACCACGAAGAAGGCGAAGCTGGGCGAAAAAAATTTGCTCAATATTCTAGACTTTTGACCGTTCCGCTTGCCGCCATCCAGGGCTTTAGTCTTTTATATATTCTTGAACAGCAAAATATTTTATATAATTTAACTGCTTTCGACCGTATTACCAATCTATTTATCGTTGTCGCCGGCTCGGTGCTGATAATGTGGATTGGTGAGCTCATGACAGAATTTGGCATTGGCAATGGGGTGTCCCTCATAATTTTCGCTGGAATCGTCTCTAGACTTCCTTCTTGGGTTAGTCAAAACATTTTTACTTTCGATGTTTCTCAAATTCCATTGTACCTTGTCTTTGCTGTAGTGGGGATTCTTATTTTGGCAGGAATTGTTTTGGTGACCGAGGCAGAACGACCAATTCCGGTCACGTATGCGAAGCGTGTTCGAGGGATGAAAATGTACGGTGGTGGTTCTACGTATTTACCTTTGCGGGTCAATCAAGCGGGCGTTATTCCGATAATCTTTGCGCTTTCTATTTTACTTTTCCCTCAAATGATCGGTACTTTTCTTTCTAGATTTAGCAATGTAATTGTCGCAAAAATCTCCGGTTTTTTAATTGCTTTCAACCAAACTTCGGTTCTTTACGCTATCCTTTACTTTATTTTTGTGTTTATGTTTACGTACTTTTATACTGCTGTTACTTTCGACCCGGAAGAGCTTTCAACTAATTTGCAAAAAAATGGAGCTTTCATTCCTGGAATTCGCCCGGGCCCATCTACCTCGGAGTATATTTCAAAGGTTTTAAGTCGAATTACCCTTTTAGGAGCAGTCTTTTTGGGTTTTGTCGCCGTTTTGCCTCTCATTATGCAATTTATCACCGGCAATAAATCCTTTGCGATAGGGGGAACTTCTATCCTCATCGTTGTTTCTGTTGTGCTTGATTTGATTAAGAAAGTCGACGCGCAAGTATCAATGCGGGAATACTAGTTTTCATTTATCCACTTTTTATATCGAGAGATGATAGTGTCAACAACCTTTTGTAGGTTGTTTTCATTTGTGTCGATAATTAAATCAAAGTTATTTTTATCTTTATTGTTTATCTTATACAAATCCCAGTATCTTTTTTGCTCACTTTCAAAGCGTTCTTTCATTTTTTCATAAACCTCATCAAGCGATGATACTTGCTCACTCTGTTTACGCAACGCATCATCTTTGATGCTGTTCAATATCCTAACTTTTGCAATATCTTGAGGCAGTTCCAGATAGACCTTGAATGATTCGGGTATCCAGTGATATGCCGTCCGTGAATCAATGACAATTTTTTCTTCGTTTCGCATGTCTCGTAGTTTTTGATCAGTCATTTCGTCTATTTTTGAATCCGTTTCAGCTTTTTTATTTATTTCATTAATCGATAAACCCAATTCTAGTCCAACCTGCCGAAAAAAATCCCCCGAAGAAAAATGTTCAAAACCCAAAATTTTTGCCACTTCTTTGGCGGTGCTTGATTTTCCGCTTCCTAGGTCCCCGCAGATAGTAATAATTTGTTTTTTCATAATTTATGCTATTATAACACATATGAAATCACAGACTTTAGTATTTTTTGGAATAGTTGGTTCTGGGAAGGGAACTCAAGTAGAACTTTTGACCAATTATCTCAAGGATAAGGACAACAAAGATATATTATATGCAGGCACTGGAGAAGAGTTTAGAAAATTAATCGGCACAGAAAGCTATACGGCTCGCCGGGTAAGAGATTCAATTTTAAAAGGGGAACTCCAACCTGATTTTTTGACCACCACACTTTTTACCAATACCCTTATTCATTCCCTGGGGGAGGAGGAACATTTAATCGCAGATGGTTACCCTAGAACAGTAGCTCAGGCAGAGAGTTTCGATTTGATGATGAAGTTCTTCAGGCGAGACAAAATAAAAATTATTTACATTAAAATTAGCGAAGAAGAAGCCCTCAAGCGTAATTTGTTGCGAGGTAGGGAAGATGACACAGAGGGCGGCATTGCCAGAAGAATTGAAGAATATAAAAACAATGTTATTCCGGCGATGGATTATTTCAAAGACAGGGACGGTTATGAAATTTGCACAGTGAACGGAGAACAGAGCAGGGAGGATGTTTATAAGGATATGATTAAGGCCCTAGGATTTTAAGGACATGGAAACAATTATTATTTCACTCGGGGGGTCTCTTATCGTGCCAGAAGAGATAGATATCGATTTTCTGAAAGATTTTAAAAAATTAATATTATCCGAAACCGCGAAAAATAAAAAATTTTTCATAATTACCGGAGGGGGCAAGATATGCAGAAAATATCAAAGTGCAGCCACCGAACTTTCCAATCCATCTTCCGAGGATTTGGACTGGATAGGAATAGCTTCTTTAAAATTAAACGCTGAATTGCTTCGGGTGATTTTTGGTGAGGATGCACACGGTAAAGTTATTTCAGATCCATCCTCTCAGTTTTCTTTTGACAAGCCGATAGTAATTGGTTCGGCCTTTGGGCCCGGACGCAGTACGGATTGGGACGCCGTAGAGGGGGCAAAAAACCTCGGGGCAAAAAAAATAATTAATTTATCCAACACTGATTATGTGTATGACTCTGATCCTGAAATAAATCCGAACGCGAGGAAAATCGAACAAATTTCCTGGGAAGGTTATCGCGCTCTTATCCCTTCGGAATGGAGCCCAGGGCTTAATTCACCATTCGACCCCATCGCTTCAAAAATAGCCGAAGAGGAAGGTATGACAGTAGTGATGTTAAACGGCAAACCGGTTGACAATTTGGCTAAATATCTTAAAGGAGAAAATTTTTTAGGAACAATAATTTTATAACATTAAAAACATAATTAACAATGATAATAATCAAAACACCGGAAGAAATTGAAATACTGAGAGAAGGGGGCAAGAGGTTGGCTACCGCTCTTTATAAAGTGGGCGAGATGGTGAAGCCCGGAATTTCTACCAAAGATTTAGATGATTATGCTTATAAATTGATTAGGGAGATGGGGGATGAGCCTGCTTTTTTAAATTACAAACCGGAAGGTGCGGACTCGCCATATCCAGCATCAATATGTATTTCGGTAAATAATGAAGTAGTGCATGGAATTCCCAAGAAAGAAAAAATTTTGAAAGAAGGTGATATTGTTTCTTTAGATTTGGGGTTAAAACATGAAAATCTTTTTACCGACATGGCTATCACTGTCCCGGTCGGGGAAATAAGTTCCGCCACCAAAAAACTTCTTGAGGTCACGGAGAAATCGTTGAAAGCAGGAATCGAAGTTGCTCAGGGTGGTAACAAAATAGGAGACATTAGTCATGCAGTGGAGAGTTTTGTTCGTTCCCAAAAGAAGAATCAGCAATATGGAATCGTAGAAATATTGGCTGGACATGGAGTTGGGCGGGCAATCCACGAAGACCCATATATCCCGAATTTTGGGAAGAAGGGGGTGGGAGCGAAGCTTGTACCGGGCATGGTTATAGCCATAGAGCCGATGGTGAACAATGGAACCAAGAATGTGGTTTTGGATAAAGATGGTTGGACTTTCCGTACAGCAGATGGTAAAAAAAGTGCCCATTTTGAACATACCATTTTGATTACTGATGGTGAGCCGGAAATTTTAACGAAGATTACAAAAGATTAAACTTTTTTTGGTACGGATTTTTTGAAAACTAAAATGTAACAATATCTCGAAAGAAATTTTTGCGCCTTCGCCCTCGGAGACATAAGGGCAGGGAACCCACGACGCTTAAAATTCCTTCCGAGATATTTGTGTTATAATATAGCAAATGGAACCGTCATTCTTTAAAGAAATGCCGAAGTTCAAGAGTCCTGAAGAGGAGCTAGATTATTTGCGTGCGCACGTGAAGGCCCGAGAGGAAGAATTGATCAAAGCAGGGCATATAGAGCACGCAGGAGAGCATGCGGCGAAAGACGTAATTATAGAATATAAAAAGATTCCAGTCGAAAACGCAGTTCACAAAGACAATCTTGTTAGCAAAAAGGAAGTTGAGGGAATTGTTCTTCAACTTAAACCGGAAATGCACGATACCGTTATGGAAGAACTCTTGGGTATTGTTATTACCAAGGGAATCAGAAATGCGCTTTCGGTGGTAGAAGCAATGAACAATCCACACGTGGATGATGATTTTCATAGGATTCTCATTCAATATATAAAGACCGGCCAGGTAATTTCTGATTATAAAGAGGGCACTCCTTTTTACAAATCCCTCAACATGACGCTTTTCGAAATAACCCTACCACCACCCCAGGACGAAGCAGATAAATCAAAAGGTTTCAAGGAATTCATCGGCGCGATGGAGCAATTTTACGCCGGGATGCAATCTATCGGGGAAGATCGATATAACGAGAAAGAAAATTATTTTACCTTAGAAGTGGCTCTTTCGAATGAGAGCGATGAGGTGGTGATATATGCAGCAATTCCAAATAAATATATTTCACTTTTTGAAAAACAAGTTCTGGCATTTTATCATGATGCGAAGGTCCGCGAGGTGGCGGATGATTACAATATCTTTAACGAAAAAGGGAGAGCGGCAGGCGCGTACGCGAGTTTTTCTGAACGAGCCGTGTTGCCGATTAAAACTTACGACAATATCGAGCACGACCCGATGAATCCGATACTGAATGTTTTTTCAAAATTGAAAACCGCAGGCGAAGGAGCTGCGATTCAGCTAGTGATAGCACCGGCCGGTGATAAATTTATAAATGAGTTTCATCATATTTTAGATGACGTGAAGGATGGCACCTCCGTAAAACACGCTGCGGATAATTTTTATAAATTCAATAAGGCTGTAATGAAGGTCGGCAAGGAGTTGCTTTTTGGCACAAAAGAAAAAGAGGAAGGGGAAAAGAAAGAAAAATACATGAAGGGAAGAAGGGCGGTAGATGAGGGGGCGGCAGAAAAGATAGGAAATAAAATCAAAAGTTCTATCATGAAAGCGAATATTCGGGTAATTGCTTCCGGAGAGAATCAGGAAAGAGCCGAGGCAATATTAAAAGAGATTGAATCTTCCTTTAATCAATTTTCCGAGGCGGCTAGTAATTCTTTTGTGTTTGAGCGGGTTTCTGGGGGCGAATTAAAAAAACTTTTTCATGATTTTTCTTATCGCACGTTTTCTCCCGATAAAACTTTGCCGATGAATTTGAAAGAACTCTCTTCGGTGTTTCATTTTCCCGTTGGTATTGGTGGTCAGCCACAATTGAAAGAGGCAAGGGCTGGTATTGCGCCCGCCCCCATCGAGATGGCGAACGAAGGAATAATTTTAGGAGTAAATAGTTATCGAGGAAAAGATACCGAAATTCATATGGCCCGCGAGGATCGTATGAGACATTTCTATGTTATTGGGCAAACCGGAACAGGTAAAACGAATATTATGCTCAACATGATAACTCAGGATATCAAAAATGGAGATGGATGTTGTTATATTGATCCGCACGGAACAGATATCCAAACTATTTTATCTCGCATCCCGAAGGAACGCATTGAGGACGTTATTTACTTTGATCCAGCTTATACGGCGCGACCAATGGGATTAAACATGCTCGAGTATGATCCGAAATATCCGGAGCAAAAAACTTTTGTGGTAAATGAAATGATGGGTATTTTCAACAAGCTTTTCGACATGAAGGTGGGGGGAGGAGCGATGTTTGAACAATATTTTAGGAATAGTGCTTTTCTGGTGATGGAGGACCCCGAGTCCGGTTCGACCTTGCTCGAAATTACCCGCGTGCTGGCGGATAAAAAATTCCGCGATTATAAAATCTCTAAATGCAAAAACCCAATCATTAAACAATTCTGGGTTTCCGCTGAGCAGACGACGGGGGATCAATCCCTGGCGAACTTTGTACCATATATTTCTTCTAAGTTTGACAACTTCATATCGAACGACATTATGCGTCCGGTAGTCCTTCAACAAAATTCCGTTTTCAATTTCCGCAAGATTATGGATGAGAAGAAAATTCTTTTGGTGAATCTTTCTAAGGGAAGACTCGGGGACATCAATGCCAACCTAATCGGTCTCGTGCTTGTCGGTAAAATCCAAATGGCGGCGCTTTCACGCGTAGATATGTTTGGCAAACCGATGAATGATTTTTATCTTTATATCGACGAGTTCCAAAATGTAACCACGGATTCTATCGCCTCCATTTTGTCTGAAGCTCGCAAATATAGACTTTCATTAAATATTGCGCATCAATACATAACCCAGCTTGAAGAAAATATCAAAAATGCTGTTTTTGGCAACGTCGGTACTATGGCAGTGTTTCGTGTAGGCACCGAGGATGCCGCTTTTTTAGAACCAAAATTTAAACCCCAATTTACTGCACAGGATATTACCAAGCTTGATAATTATAATGCCTATATGAGCATGCTTGTTAACGGTCAACCAACTAAGCCATTTAACTTACGTGCGTTGGCTCCAGAAAAAGGTAATCCGGAAATTGTAGACAGCCTAAAAGAACTTTCATATATTAAATTCGGCCGAGATCGCGAAGAAGTGGAGAATGAAATCATGGACAGATATAAGACTATGGAATAAGTCGAGTTTTACAAAAACCTTAATTTTTGTTAGGATATTTTTATATGATAAACACACAAGAAAGAACACTTATTATTTTAAAGCCAGATGCGGTACAGCGAGGGTTGGCGGGCGAGATACTTTCTCGTTTTGAAAGGGTTGGTTTAAAGATTATCGGAGCAAAGATGTTGAAGCCGGACTACGACCACTTTTTTCACCATTATGAAAATATTGGCAAGATGATTTCTCGTCGAGGTAAAAAGATATTTGATGTAACCCTAGAGATGATGAGTGCTGGTCCGGTTATTGCTTACGTCCTAGAAGGGATTGAGGCAGTTTCTCTCGTTCGGAAGATGGTTGGGGGAACCGAACCGAAGTCTGCGTTACCAGGAACTATCCGCGGAGATTATGCGCATATGAGTTATGCTCACGGAGATGCAAATGAGCTTGGTATCCCGAATCTTATTCATGCCTCCGGGGATCCGGAAGAAGCAAAACAGGAAATAAAACATTGGTTTTCGGAGAATGAACTTTTTGAATATGAAACTGTTCATGAAAAGTTTACTCAGACGAATAAGTCTCATTTAAACAAAAACAGCTAAGCTTGTTTTTCTCTAAAATTCGTGTTTTTCTGGTAAAGCTCTTGCAAAACTTTTTTTGTGGAATATACTTGAAGTAGGGTTATTTCAGATTATTACCTAGAACACTAATTTATGGGAGCCCCGATCGGTTTTGGCCTTGGCCTCAAGCGTCAGGCACCCACTTAGCTATAAGCTACGGTAATATATCAGGAATAGTCCTAAGAAGAACTCCGCAAGTGCGGATTTTTTCTTGGAAATGTAGTAAAATAACATCATGGATAGGACAAAGCTTTTAAAACATCTAGTATTTCTGATGTTTTTTATTTTTGTGGCGGATTTTATCGCTCAAAAGTTTTATTTATATACATCTATTTGGTATTTTGATATGTTTATGCATTTTGGGGGTGGTTTCTGGGAGGGGTTACTCTTTTTGTGGTTTTTCCCTCTTTTGAATTTACCGTTTTTTCATTTATCTATAGAAAAAATTGATCTTAAATTGATTTGCAAAACTATTTCGTTTGTTTTAATGATTGGAATTTTATGGGAGGTTTTTGAAATTTACACTCATAACTATCTTGGTCACGACCCTTTCAATATTCTCGATACTGCTTCCGATATATTTTTTGATTTAGCAGGGGGGTTTATGGCCGTTTTATATTTTGTCAAAAGAATTATGGTTTTTAAGGAAAATAAAGTAGAATAAGATAATGCAGAAAAATGCTAAAGTAACTTTTTGTGGAGGAGCTGGTTCGGTGACGGGCGCAAATTTTCTTTTAGAAATAGATGGCAAAAAAATTTTAATTGATTGTGGATTAACTCAGGGAGATAAATTAGACGATGCCATCAACTGGGAACCATTCTCCTATGATCCGAAGGAGATTGAAATTCTTTTTGTTACCCATGCGCACATAGATCATTTGGGAAGAATTCCTAAATTAATCAATGACGGCTTCCGCGGGAAAATATATTCTACCGAACCGACGAGGGGGCTCGCGGGGCCAATGTTAGATGATACGATGGGTATCTTGGGGAAAAATAGAGAATTGGGATTAGACAAGATTTATACAGAGGAAAACATTAAACTAACATTATCCCTTTGGCGTGGTTTCACTTATCACGAAAAAATTAAAATTACTGACAATGTAGAAGTTAGCTTATTGAACGCCGGACATATTTTGGGCTCAGCGATGGTTCTGTTTTTGTATAATGGTAAAAAAATTCTTTTTACCGGGGATTTGGGCAATACTCCCTCGATGCTTCTTCCCGATACTGATAAAGTTACTGACGCGGATTATTTAATCATGGAAAGCGTGTATGGCGACAGAAATCATGAATCCAGGGAAGACCGGAGGAGACTTCTCGAGGGGGTGATTGAAGATAATTTTAAAAGAAAGGGGACTTTGATTATTCCGACTTTTTCTCTGGAGCGCTCACAGGAGCTTTTGTTTGAGCTGAATAATTTGGTAGAAAACAGTAGAATTCCAGTGATGCCAATTTTTCTCGACTCTCCGCTCGCCATTCGTTTAACGGATGTTTTTCGACAATACAAAAGTTATTTTAATGAGAATGCTCAAAAAGTAATGTCTCACGACAAGTACTTGTTTGATTTTCCCGGGCTACATAATACACTTGAATCCAAAGAATCAAAAATGATCGGGCAAGTGGCTAATCCGAAGATCGTTATTGCTGGCTCCGGAATGTCTACGGGCGGGCGGATTGTGCACCACGAAAGGCATTATTTACCCGACCCGAATAATACGATTCTTTTGACTGGATATCAGTCCTTGAATACTCCCGGGCGTCTTATTCGAGAGGGTTTAAAAACTGTTCATATCTCTGGTGAAAATGTGCCGGTCCGGGCGCACGTGGTGACTATTTCTGGATATTCGGGACATAAAGATTCTGATGGGTTATTGGGTTTTGTGGAAGATATGCAGGATTCTGTGAAGAAAATTTTTGTCGTTATGGGCGAACCGAAGTCGTCGATGTTTTTAGTTCAGAAACTGAGAGATAATTTAGGACTTGAGGCCGTTGCGCCCAGTGCCGGAGACAGTGTTTTGCTTCCTTGTTAATTACTGTATAACTCCATAGTAGAATTTTGTTAAAAATTTCACTACGGGGTATAATAAAAACATGAATTCACTAATAGATCTGGCCGAAAAGCATGCGCACAACAAAATAAAGATTTGCGTCTCGGGTGCTGCGGAAACAGGACACTGCGGATTAGGGGCGCTTGATTTGGCGAAAGAACTTGGTAGAGAAATCGCGCGACAAGGGGCAGTTTTGGTGAATGGGGCAACGACAGGTTTTCCATTTTGGGCGGCAATGGGCGCAAAAGAAGTGGGGGGAATTTGTATTGGCATATCACCGGCGGCTTCCGAATACGAACACGTAGAGGTTTACAAACTTCCACTTGATTATATGGATTTGATTATTTATACCGGCTTTGGTTATCCGGGACGCGACCTCTTGATGACTCGTTCGGCTGATGCGGTAATTTGTGGTTGTGGGCGTATCGGCACTATCCACGAATTTACGGTTGCCTTTGAGGATAAAAAACCAATCGGTGTTTTTGAAGGACCTTGGGATATGGATAAAGAACTTAAAGAAATTATCGAAAAATCGCATCGTTTCAATCCGAAAATTGTTATGGAAACAGATCCGAAGAAATTGGTGGAGGGGATTATTGCCCTTGTTCGAAAAGATAAACTTGAATATAAAGTTTCCAAAGACTCAACCTCTGATACTAATTAGTTTTATTATTAATTCTAATTTAATATATGAAAAAAATAAAAATATCTATTAGTTTGTTGTTAACGAGTGTAATGTTTTTAATAAACATTGTCCCTGCACATGCCTCTGTCACCTGGACGCAAAATGATTGGTCTGGAGGTCCTGGGCAGGCTACCTGGTTTGATATAACAAAATACGATTCTGGTTCTGGCGTTTCTGCAACTGCTCCCAGCCAACTAGAAATAGTAGCTTCCACTGACCCGATTGATGTGTCGCGTACTATAAATTTGATTGGTGGTGGAGCAGATAATCGCTTGTCATTTCCCCATTACAATAATTATCCTGATGTGGTTTCTTTATGGAATGCTATCCCGAACGCTTCCGAGATTTATTATTTAGACGAAGTCACTGGTAATGTGGTTAGTTATACAGGAAGTTTTCTTGATCCGATTTTTGACATAGCTCCTGGTGGAGAAATGGCCGTTGACAGGTCAATAAATATTAGAACAATAGGTGCTGATCAGGATTTTTTGATGACAGGTCAGGACAAACCCACCAATTCTATTTCCCTTTATGCTTCTGGTCCGGGACATACGGGGTTAAACTGGGTCTCTCTTCCGTATAACCTTTCGGCTACTACTGCCTCGGAATTATTTAATGAAATTCCTAATGTTGCAGAATTGGATGTTTGGGATACTGTTGATTATAGCCAAAGGATATATGACGGCGGATTTAATTTGGATGATTTTCCTATTGTTCCAGGGGCAGCTATTTTGATTAAGGTGGGGGTTGATACAACATGGACTCCCACTTTCAATCCAGCTTCCGTTGCTCATACCTCTCCTGCCACCCTCACTTCGAGCACCTACGAAGCAGACAAAGCATACGTCTGGGGTCCTTTAACCTACAGTGCAGATACTCCAGCCAACACAGTAGTTTCCTTCGAAGTTTCAACCGATGGAGGCACCATTTGGCAAACAGTCAGAAACAATACTACTCAAACTTTTGGTTTCTCTAGAACCATTATTTACAGAGCTACTCTCTCCAATACAGATGGTTTTTCTACTCCTACCTTAACGAGTGTATCCATTGGAGGAAATTCGAAACTCTCCTCCGGAGGATATTCCGGTGTTTTTGTCTCTCCGCCAGTAGTTTCCCCACCTTCTTCCAACCCTATCTCTAGTTGTCTACCAGGAGATGCCTTCAGTAATGCGACGGGTCTACCTTGTTCTTCTTTTACCCCCAACCCTCCTTCCGCTACTCCTACCAATACCACTTGTTCTATTCTTCAAACCCTAAGACAAGGCAGTAAGGGAGAGGAAGTGAAATGTCTACAGACCAAACTAAATTCCAATCTAATCATTGACGGCATGTTTGGACCACTAACCAAAGCATCAGTTGTTCAATATCAGCTGTCTCACAATCTGGTAGGGGATGGAATTGTGGGACCACTGACGAGGGGGGTGCTCAATAAGTAGAAAATAAAAAACCACCCTAAGGGGTGGTTTTTGTTGTGGCTGCAGGTTTTTGTTTCAATGTTGCTAAGATTCTGGCGAAGGTTTCAGGATTATGTTCGGCGAGACCAGAGAGAATTTTTCTATCCAATTCTATTTTGTTCTTTTTTAATGCACCAATTAATTTGGAATAAGAGATACCGAGTTCTCGAGCTCCGGCATTAATTTTTATATTCCAAAGTTTTCGATTGTGTGATTTTTTATCTTTGCGATGAGCGAAGGAATAACTGCCGGCGTGCAAAAGCGCGTCTTTGGCTTGGCGTTCCTTGGTGCTTCGGCCATGGCGAAAACCCTTTGTTTGTTTCAAAACACTTCTTCTTCTTTTTAATGCATGTACTCCCTTTTTTACTCTAGTCATATTATTGTTTAAAAATTGTTAATTAAATGGCATCAAATGACTTTTTGGTTTGTTCTTAATAACGAAACCAGCACGCTTGCGGCCGGCTAGCTGAGTGCCACGTGATTGTTTGGCATTAAAATGATTGAAGCCAGGCTTCCTGGAGAGAAGTTTCCCGTTTTTGGTCATCTTCAATCTCTTACTATATGATTTATTTGTTTTCATTCCCTTTCCCATAATTTTTTGTGGCGTTAAGCCCGTAGTTATTTTTTTTCTATTGTTGTGGTTAGACCTTTGGGACCTTTTTTATATGGATCCGATATTTTATAATCCTCAGAAATCAAATGCAATACTCTGTCTAAACGTTCTCGTAAAAATTTTTCATCCATATACTTCGCGCGTCCGGCTAGATACAACTCAACTTTGATGCGGTGTCCCTCCTTGATCCATTTGGAAGCAGTTTTTGCTTTCAACTCCAAATCATGATCTCCGGTGCCTATTTTGATTTGGATTGATTTGGTTTCGGTCTTGTTCGCTCCAGCCTTGGCCTTTTTTAATTTTTTGGCCGCCTCGTATTGATATTTGCCGAAGTCCATTAGCTTGGCAATCGGCGGATTACCATTCGGGGATATCTCTATCAAGTCTAAGCCCTTGCTCTCCGCGAGCTCTAAGGCGTCTTTTATACTTAAAATACCGAGATTTTTGTTTTCGCTGTCTAAAACCCGAACCTCTTTCGCCCGTATTTGGTTGTTGATTCTTTCACGCAATGTATATATAGAAAGCCCGATGAAGGGCTTAACTGCTTAGAATAATAGCGTAATTAGAGGTTAAAGTCAACAAAGGAACAGTCGACGAGAAAATTGTGATAATATGTATTTATGGCTAGTTATGCAGAAAATCGAAAAGCGAGGTTTAATTACGAATTCTTGGAAAAATACGAAACGGGTATTGAGCTTTTGGGCACGGAAGTAAAGTCTGTGCGGGGTGGGCAAATGTCGCTCGAGGGTGCCTTCATCATCGTGCGTGGGGGAGAGGTGTTCTTAATCAATGCGAATATTCCGCCATATCAACCGCAAAATTCACCGAAGGATTATGATTCGCTCCGAAATAGAAAACTTTTGCTCACAAAAAAAGAAATTACTGAGCTCGCAGGCAGTGAGAAAAATAAGAGTTTGACAATTGTACCGATTTCGGTGTATAATAAAAATAGAAAAATCAAAGTTGAAATCGCTTTGGTGAAAGGAAAGAAAAAAATCGATAAACGCGAAACTATCAAGAAGCGCGAAACGGATCGCGAGATTCGAAGGGAATACAAAGCACGTTGAAAATAAAGAAAGTGAATTTTGCCCTTCGCCGGAACGGCTCAGGACAAATTTGCTTCGCAAATTTGGGGATGCAAGGCATAGACAGTTGGCCTATTGTTATTGATGCATACCGAGCATGAACGTAATCTCGTAAATCTTCGTTCAAATGTTAATTGCAAAATTAACTGCTAAAGTAAAAGCTGCTGTCTCTCCATTCTTCGGAATGAATGACTTCGCTTTTGCTCGAGTTTCCGCTTTAGCGTAAGCTCGTGTCTCACTTATAGACTTCCGATATATAAGCTGGGGCACAATATTATCGGGATAGGGTTATTGAATGTCCTGGCAATACCCGAAACAAAGGGACTCGATTAAAAAATATTTGGCTCGCTTAAGAATTTTTTAATCTAAACAAAAAAAGCGTGCTATGTATGTAGACTTCTTTACAATAACCTTCTGCACCGGGGTTCGATTCCCCGCATCTCCACTCGACTCGTAAAAAACTCTATTTATTCAATAGAGTTTTTTCATTCACATTTAATCCTTTTTGTGCTATTATCACCCCATGGATTTTAATTTTCTTAATCAAAAAGACCCACCAGGGAAGGGCAAAAAGGCTCCGAAAAAGACAAATTTCGGGATGAATATTGCCGCTACCATAATTTTCTTCGTATTTATTACGGCGCTGTATTTAGTCGTGTCCGGTGACGGAAAAGTCATCCCGGAGGTGGCGATTTCTGATTTAGCAAAAAGTGTTATCACCGGAGAGGTGAAGACGATAGTGGTGGAGGGTGACAATCTGACTATCACTTATCAGAATGACGAGGTGAAGACAGCGAAGAAAGAAGTTGGCGCAGCTCTTTCCCAAACGCTTTTTAATTATGGAGTGACGGGTACGGAGTTGGCGAAGACGGAAATCCAAGTTAAAGAAGATACCGGCTTTATGTTTTGGCTTGTGAATATTTTACCATTCCTTTTACCGATAGTTTTTATTTTAATTTTCTTCTGGTATTTGTCGCGACAAGTAAAAGGCGCAGGCATGCAGGCTTTCACCTTCGGCCAGTCTAAAGCGCGGATTACCGACCCGAACGACAAGAACAATCGTGTCACCTTCAAAGACGTCGCAGGGTGTAAAGAGGCGAAAGAAGAGCTGAAGGAAATCGTGGATTTCCTCAAAAGCCCGAAAAAGTTTCTGGACATCGGGGCTAGAATTCCAAAAGGAGTGATGTTGACTGGGGCGCCAGGAACGGGGAAAACTCTGCTTGCCAGAGCAGTAGCAGGGGAGGCGGTTGTACCGTTTTTTCACTTATCCGGCTCGGAATTCGTGGAAATGTTCGTTGGAGTAGGAGCTTCTAGGGTAAGAGATTTGTTCAAAATGGCTAAAAAGGCGGCTCCGGCCATTATATTTGTGGATGAAATAGACGCGATAGGGCGTACTCGGGGAGGTGGGTTCGGTGGCGGAAATGACGAAAGGGAACAAACCTTAAATCAAATTTTAGTAGAGATGGATGGTTTTGAGCCGAATGATAAGGTAATCGTGATGGCGGCAACAAACAGACCGGACGTACTCGATCCTGCGCTCATTCGTCCGGGACGTTTTGATAGAAAAGTAATTCTTGATTTGCCGGACCGCGCAGACCGCGAAGAGATTTTGAAAATTCACGCAGTACGCAAACCACTCGCTGAAGATATCAATTTAAAGTTAGTGGCTGAACGTACTCCAGGTTTTTCTGGAGCAGATTTGTATTCTCTCATGAATGAAGGTGCGATCTTGGCGGCTAGGGAAAATCGCAAAAAAGTTTTTCAATTTGATTTAATCCGCGCGATTGAAAAAGTGATGTTGGGACCCGAGAGAAAAAGTCATTTGCTTTCTAAAAAAGAAAAAGAAATTACCGCATACCACGAAGCCGGACATGCCATCGTCGCTTCTGTGCTTCCTTATGCCGATCCGGTGCACAAAGTTTCTATCATTGCGCGCGGAAATGCGGGTGGCTATACTTTGAAATTACCACTTGAAGAAAAACGTTTGCAGTCTAAAAAAGAATTCATCGATGACATCGCAATGTCGCTCGGCGGATATGTGGCGGAGAAAACTATTTTCGGTGATATCACGACAGGACCATCGAGTGACCTACAGATGGCTACGAGTTTGGCGCGAGCAATGGTGACGAGGTGGGGAATGTCGGACGTAATCGGGCCGATTGCTCTTGTGGATTCCGGGGGCAGACCACAATTTGGAGAAATCTCGGAGAGAGAGTTTTCGGAAACTGTTTCTACGAAGGTGGACGCGGAAGTTTCCAGAATTATTAATGATGGATTGAAATCTGCAGAAAAAGTTTTGACGGAAAACAAGAAAGCGTTTGTGGCTATCGCCCAAAAATTGATAGAGGTAGAAACAATAGAGCAGGAAGATTATGAAAAAATATTGACAGCCCATGGTATTGTGTTAAAAAAGAAAGAAATTACTGCTCCAGTTGAAGTATAATATGTATAATAGTTGATGTTTTTTTAACCACTTCCGTCCTTAGCTCAGCTGGTTAGAGCACAGAGCTTATACCTCTGGGGTCCTTGGTTCGAATCCAAGAGGACGGACTTTTTTGAAAAACAAAACCGCAAGGTTTTGTTTTTTTGCTGTTTATTATATTAGAAATTGTATTTTTGGCTTCGTCAAGTTGATAATTTTTGAGAAAGCGTAGAAAGCGAGAAAAATTTTAATGGAAAAAAGCAAAGAAAACAACCACGAATCAAAAAATTTTTAAAATATGCCTTGTTTTATTTTTTTTATGTTGCTTAACGTATTTTTCCCGCCAAATTAACAAAAAATACTTTACTCGGAAAAATAATTTCGTGTATAATAAAGCCCCATGAACACGAACGAAAAAAATTACTTCAAAGTTGCTCTAGTTTTTGTTTTATGTATGGTGGCCCGGCTTCTCCCGTTTCGGGCACCAAACATCGAGCCAATTTTGGCGACAACAATGCCTCTCGGCAAAGTATACGGAAGGTTTATAGGTTTTTTTTTCGCCCTGTTTAGCATTTTGCTCTATGATGTATTAACCGGGACGCTTGGGCTACAAACATTTTTTACGGCGGGGGCTTATGGGATAATCGCACTTTGGTCTGTAAGTTATTTTGAAAAACATGAGGCTAATAAATGGGGTTATGTCCGCTTTGCAATTTTTGGAACTCTATTTTTTGACGCCGTTACCGGGCTTTCGGTCGGCCCGATTTTTTTTCATCAATCCTTGATAAATACTTTTGTGGGGCAAGTTCCATTCACCGCTCTTCATTTGGTGGGTAACGTGACTCTTGCCTTCCTTTTATCTCCAACGATTTATTATTTTATGATTAAAAAGAAGAAAAAAAAGAAAAACTTACTTCACATTAACACTCTTAATCATAAAATAATATAAGGTCATGAAAAAAACAAAAGAAATTTTAAAAAAAGAATTAGCAAAAATAAAATCAATCAGAAGAAGAACTGGGGAAGTCATTCCTTTTGATTTGGAAAGAATTGCACGCGCAGTTTTTAAGGCTTTTGAAATCACGAAGGAGGGAGGGGAGCTCGAGGCGCAGGAAGTGGCAAAAAATGTCTTTCGAAATCTTTTAAAATTTCAAGCGGAATTGTTGAGCGGACGTAAGGGAGTTAAGTTTTTGCCGACAGTAGAAATGATTCAAGATTTTGTGGAAAAAGAATTGATGACCGCCGGTTTTACCAACACTGCGAAGGAATATATTCTTTATCGCAACAAGCGTTCGGAATTACGAGCGAACTTCGGGCCGATCCCGGAAGCGGTGAAAAAGTCAGTAGAAGAATCCAGTAAATATTTTTCCAGTTCATATTCGGAATATATTTTCTACCAGATGTATTCACGCTGGGTTCCGGAACTTGGCCGTCGTGAGACCTGGGTAGAAACGATAGATCGCTACATGGCTTTTATGAAAGAAAATATGGGGGATAAGTTGACTAAGAGGGAGTACGAAGACGTAAAACAAGCAATCTTAAACCAAGATATTTGTCCGTCCATGAGGCTTCTCTGGGCCGCGGGCAAGGCTGCCAGGCAGTCAAATGTTTGGGCATATAATTGTTCCTACGTTGCTCCCACCACCACCCAGGACTTGGGAGAAATAATGTATATCCTTATGTGCGGGGCGGGGCTTGGTTTTGCTGTAGAATGGGAAAATGTTCAACAATTTCCTCAAATCAAGAAACAGGGGAAAGAAAAGCCGACTATTCACGTTATTGAGGATAGTAAAGAAGGATGGGCGGATGCTTATGTTTTAGGGTTGAACTACTGGTTTGATGGTAAGGACGTAAAATTTGATTATTCAAAAATTAGACCGGCTGGAGCTCGTTTGGAAACGGCGGGAGGAAAAGCTTCCGGTCCGCAGCCACTCATAGATTTGATAGAGTTTTCTAGACGTAAAATTTTATCCAAACAGGGTCGTCGCCTTTCGAATTTGGATATGCACGACATTATTTGCCAAATCGGGATGATCGTAGTGGCCGGTGGGGTGAGGAGGAGTGCGCTTATTTCTCTCTCTGAACTTGAGGATGCGGAAATGCGCGATGCAAAAAAGGGACAATTTTATTTGACGGAGGGTCAGCGTTCCATGGCAAACAATTCAGCTGTGTATAATGTAAAACCATCAGCGGAAGAATTTTTGGATGAATGGACAGCCTTGGTGAAATCAAAATCAGGAGAACGCGGTATTTTTAATCGCGGAGGATTGGAAAAACAATTGCCGGCTCGTCGCTGGGAAAAAATCAAAGATGAAAGACAGATCGGTTTAAATCCATGCGGAGAGATTTATTTGCGCTCCAGACAATTTTGTAATTTAACCAGTATCGTTATCCGTCCGAAGGATACGACAGCGACCCTGAAAAGGAAAATGGAATTGGCCACTCTTCTCGGAACCTATCAATCAACCCTGACTAATTTCGGTTATCTTTCAAAAAAATGGAAAGATAATTGTGAGGAAGAAAGGCTGCTCGGAGTTTCCTTGACCGGGTATTACGACAATACAGTTATTCGAAACGATAAAGTTTTGGACACCTTGAGACTAGACGCAATCGAAACAAACAAAAAGTATGCGAAACGTTTCAATATCAATCCATCGACTGCGATTACTTGCGTAAAGCCACACGGCAATTCCGGGCAACTTCTCGGAGTGGGCTCAGGAATGCATCCTTGGTATGCGCCATATTTTATTCGCAGAGTACGAATTTCTCACACAGACACTCTGTTGCAAATGGCTAAAGACCAGGGAGTACCTTGTCTTCCGGAAGTGGGCCAGTCCGCCGAAACAGCAACTACTTTTGTTTTGGAATTTCCGGTTAAGGCGCCTGAAGGTGCGGTCTTTAAAGATGAAGTTTCTGCCCTAGATCTGATTAAAGAATGGAAGAGATTGAAGGAACATTTTGTGGAGCACAATCCATCTGCTACGATTTATGTTGGTCCGGAGGAATGGCTAGCTGTTGGTAATTTCGTATATGAAAATTGGGATTGGATAGGAGGTCTTTCCTTCTTGCCGCGCTCCGAACACGTTTACCAACTGGCTCCGTATGAAACAATCACCAAAGAGGAATATGAAAGGCGAGTAAAAGCCATAGGTAAAATTGATTTCTCCAAACTTTCTCAGTATGAAACCGTAGACAACACCATCGGGGCAAAGGAATTTGCTTGTGTTTCCGGGGTTTGTGAAATCTAAATATAAAAATTATAAATATAAACTTTTTTCCGGTACGGATTTTTTGAAGGTTAAAAAATCCTGAAGTTTGCTCGCCGCCGCTTGCAAAACCCCTGCAAAAAGTTATATTTACAATTTTTATAAATCAGAATAATATAAAGATATGCTTTATACCAGGAAGGGGGACAATGGTACTACTAAAACTTTTGGATGCGACCAGCGCATTTCCAAGAGTTCCCTGGTTGCCGAGGCTCTGGGGGCGCTCGATGAGAGCAACTCTTTTTTGGGTTTGGTTCGAGCTAAAGCACTCGGAAAAAGTTTTAAAATTGGAAGGAAGAATGTAAAATTTTCCGAGCTTATTTTGGAAATACAACAGAATTTATTTATTGTTCAGGCTGAGGTCGCCGGGGCTACCTTGTTTATTGCTTCGGAAAAAGTAAGTGAAATAGAAAAAATCGTAGATGAAATCGAAAAAGTATTACCTCCAATAAAAAGTTTTTTTATTAGTGGAGCAACGGAACTTTCTGCCACTTTTGATTTTGCACGAACTTTGGCGAGGAGAGCAGAAAGGCGAGTGGTAGAAGCCAAAGAAGAAGGGAAAATCACCGTAAGCGACGGCACTCTCGCTTATTTGAATCGTCTTTCAAGTTTACTTTATGCTCTGGCCAGGATATCCAATCATTTAGAAAAAGCCAAAGAGGTAAAACCGAACTACAAATAGTTTTATTCAAAGTGGAATTCAGATGTTTTTTGTTTTACTTTTTGTTTTAAAAATGGATATTTTGTGAGTTCCGGGTCTTCTTCGATGAGGCGAATGGCTTCGGTGCGAGCAGCTTCCACCATTTTGATATTTTTTATGGCTTCCATGCCGAGATCGGTAATACCCCATTGCTTCGTGCCGCCGAGCTCGCCGGCCCCGCGGAGAGTGAGGTCTAGCTCTGCTAATTCAAAACCATTTTTGGCTGTCTTGAGAGCTTTGAGTCGAGAAATAGTTTTTTCACTTTTGGCTTCGGCAAAAATGTAGCAATACGCCTGGTGGGTGCTTCGGATTATTCGGCCACGAAGCTGGTGTAGTTGGGCTAGCCCGAATCTTTCGGCACCCTCAATGATGATGACGGTGGCATTCGGAATATTTACTCCGACTTCCACTACCGAGGTGGCGCACAAAATATTTATTTTATTAGCCACAAAATCTGCCATCACTTTTTCTTTTTTTTCTTTGCTCATTTTGGAATGCAATACTCCTATTTCGTATTCAGGAAAAACTTCTTTTTTCAGACGTTTTGCTTCTGCCACCGCGGATTTAACATTTAAAGCCAGTTCTTTTTCTGGGTCTGGCTCGTTTATTCTGGGACAAATAACATAAAGCTGTCTGCCGTTTTTTAGTTCTCCTCTTATTTGTTCATAAGTTTTTCCGCGTTTATTAGGTGTGATAATTTCGGTGATTATTTGTTTGCGTCCGAGGGGCATTTCATCCAATAGAGATAAATCTAAATCCCCGTATATAGTAAGCGCGAGGGTGCGGGGGATAGGGGTAGCCGTCATTGAGAGTAGGTGGGGGGCCACGCCGTCTTTGCGAACGAGTTTTCTCCGTTGAGATGTGCCGAAACGGTGTTGCTCGTCAATAATGGCCAGGGCCAAGTTTTTAAACTTTACCGTTTTTTGAATTAGGGCGTGAGTCCCGATGAGAATTGGAATTTCTCCATTGGCTACCCATTTCAAAAGTTGAGCGCGAGAGATGGTGGTCCAGCTTGCCCCGCCACCGGCGGGGCCGATTGTTTTTGCCGGGAATTTACGACAACCTGAGCCCGTAATGAGTCCCACATTGATGGGTAAATGTTTAAAATATTGGATAAAGGATTCAAAATGCTGGGTTGCTAAAATTTCTGTGGGTGCCATGTAGGCTACTTGCAAATTACCGAAATTTTGTCCATTGGGCCGTTGATTAATTGTCGCATAGGCAGCGGTAGCCGCTACGGCTGTTTTGCCGGAGCCCACATCACCTTCAAGTAATCGTGACATCGGAAAGTTTTTCGTTAGGTCTTCCAGGATTGTCTCGGTAGATTTTTTTTGCGAATTAGTTAATGAAAAAGGAAAACGTTTCAAAAAATCTTCCACGATTTGTTTGCTCGTTTTTATTTGAAAAGATTTATTTTTTCTATATTCAAATTTATCATGCTGGCGTTCAAGTTGAATACAAAAAACTTCTTCAAAAGCGAATCTTTTTCTGGCAGATTCCGCGTCGTCTTTGTTTTTTGGTTTGTGAATCCACACAAGTGCGGTCTTTAGGGTGGGCAGATGATATTTTTTTAGAATATCGTTCGGGATGTAATCCTCCATCTCGCCCAGGGTGCGGTCCTTGAATATTTTTTCTATTGCATGATAAAACCATTTTGAAGTAATCCCTCGAGTTTCGATATAAATCGGATAGGAAAAACCGGCATTGGATATATTTTCTCCGGAAAAAAGAGTATCGTGTTTATCTATCGGCATGTTTGGCATTTTTTCAAATTCTGGGTTGGCTAAATAAATTTCATTTTTCCCTGCCGTCACTTTTCCCGTCAGTTTCACGTTTTCGCCATTTTTAATCATCTTGGCGAGGTATGCTTGATTAAACCAAGTGATTTTTATTTTCCCCGACAAATCTTCAATTTCACCCTCAGCCATAGGAATTTTTGTATGGAAGGATTTTTTTGTTTTTAGTTTTGAAACTTTTCCATAGACTGTCGCCATGTCTCCTGGGATTAATTCCGAAATGTTTTTTATAACACTCAAGTCGCTATAGCGAACAGGGAAGTGAAAAAGTAGATCCGCCACGGAAAAAATATTTAGTCGGCGCAGGGCCTTTTTCTGGTTTAGGTCTAGGCGGAACTTGTTTTCAAGTCGATCGTTTAATTCCATGTATAAAGTATAAGGCTTTTTGGGATGATTTACTAGATATTTTTTAAAGAGTATAATTACTCCATGGATACACAAGCACAAACACAAGTTTTCTTCTTTATCTCATCTATTGGTTTTGTTATGTTGTGGATTTTAACGGCAATTTTCTTGTTTTATCTTATCCGCGTGACGAATACCCTTTCTCGAATTTTAGAAAAAGCAGAAAAGGATATCAATGATATTGGTGAAACGACGAAAGAAATAATTGAAGAAATAAGAGATAATAAAATATTTAATTTTCTTTTTGGTAAAAAGAAAAAGCGTCGAAAAGATTAGGAATTATTAATAAATTAATAAAAAAATATGAAGAAAAATAAAAAAATGTCAGTGGGTAGCAAGGTGGCTGTAGGTGCAGGATTAGCGGCGGTGGGGGCAGGGGTGTTTTATCTTTTTGGGCCTAATGCTAAAATGCATCAGAAAAAAGCAAAAGCCCTAATGTCGAAGATGCAAAAAGAAGTAGAAAAAGAGGCCAAGAAAGCCAAAGCCATTACCGTGCCGCTTTATCACAGAGCTGTAGATACCGTGTCAAAAAATTATGCAAAACAATATAAATTGCACGAAAAAGACGTTAAGGCTTTTGCCGCTAAGATGAAGAATGAATGGAAGGGTGCAAAAAAGACAGTCAAAAAAGCTGTTCGTACAGCAAAAAGAAAAGCTTAAGATTTTATTGATTTCAAACTCGGGCGGAGAGAGAGGGATTCGAACCCTCGGTCCTTTTAAGGGGACGACAGTTTAGTAAACTGTTGGTTTAAGCCACTCACCCATCTCTCCTTGCTTTGAGAGTATAACAGAAAAAATGGAAAAAACGCAGTAATATGCTAGAGTAATAAAGTTATTGAATATTAGAAAAGGAGCCGTGTCAGAGTGGTCTAACGTACCTCTTTGCTAAAGAGGCAGGGGCTTCAAAACCCCTCGACGGTTCGAATCCGTCCGGCTCCGCAAATGTTCAGGATTCAAAATAGGAGCAGAAAATGGGTCGGCACGAAGTGCCGACACTAATGAATTCCCGCCAAGAAACCCTGAATCCAAAAGGGTTCGCCAAAGAGAATTGGGCTCAAAAAGGAGTGTTCGATCTAGAATTTTAAAGTTCGAACCAACTTTTTTGAACAAATGGATTTTTTCCTCATTTGTTCTATCGTTTGCTAATTCCATATTGAATTTTAAAAACTTTTCAGTAAGTTCGAACCGATTATTCGCTTTTTGCATGGAAGCCGATAATTTCTCTTTGAGAAGCTGTTTTTCGTTCATAATTTTATTTTTCATTTCTCGATATTCTTCTAACGAAAGAGCGTTTTCTAAATAAGCAGTCATCAGTTTCTCAATTTTGGATTCTAAAAGAGAAATATTGGCTTTCACTTTATTCGCAAAAAGCTCACCCGATTGTATTTCGGATGATTGGTCTTTTTTGTTTTCGTCAATCATCCAAGAAATCCAATCGGGTGGCAAAGAAACTTTTTTGATTTCCTTTTCTATTTGAGAAGTGATGATTTCTTCACGAACATATTTTTGCGAACAAGGATTTTTCCTTTTTGTGCAACGGAGATAATTATGACCTTTTTGTGTTTCGGTAGTGATAAAGCAACCACACTCGCCACAATGGAAAAATCCTCTGTAAATGTATTCTTTCAAACCTTTACCTTTCGGTTTAGATTTTCGGCTCATCACTTCTTGAACGGAATCAAAAAGTTTCTTTGTGATAATCGGTTTGTGCTTTCCTTCGTAAATTTCGCCACCATAACGAAGTAATCCGCAGAAAATCGGGTTTCTCAATATATCGTGAATATTGGAAATGGAAAGCACTTGCTCTTTTTGTGAACGAAATCCAAGTTCTGTGACTAATTCTCTAATTTGTCGGAGAGTATATTTACCAGTAGCATAGGCCTCGAATGCTTTAACGATATATGGAGAGCGTTCAAGGTCAGGGATGATAACTTTGTTCACTTTGTCGTTTAAATATCCAAGTGGAGCATTTCGAGGCCAAATACCTTCCTTTAATTTATTACGATGACCTCGTTTGATATTCTCCGACAAATTATCAACATAGTACTTGGATTGAGAGAATGCTATCGAGAGCATGAACTTTCCTTGTGGAGTTGTATCACACCAGAAAGTCGGAAATTTTAACTCGGCAATTTTTCCCGTATCGAGCAAATATATTATTTTTCCACCATCAACACTATTTCTAGCTAACCTATCGGGATGCCAAGCTAAAATTCCCGAAGCTTCGTTATTCTCGATTCTTTGAAGCATTTCATTAAATACTGGCCGACCCGGAGTTTTAGCGGTTTGTTTTTCTACGAATATATCAATGACATCAATATTTTCTTTTATTGCTAACTCTTTGAGTTCGGCCAGTTGGTCTGAAATGCTTCTAACTTGCCGATCTTCCGTATCGGTGCTTTTTCTAGTGTAGATAAAAAATTTTCTGGTGTGATTATTCATATTTTTGTATTAGCAAACGATGAGCCCAATTCTCTTTGGCGAACCCTTTTGGATTCAGGGTTTCTTGGCGGGAATTCATTAGTGTCGGCACTTCGTGCCGACCCATTTTCTGCTCCTATTTTGAATCCTGAACATTTGCGGTATCTATTGGACAAAGTTCGAAACTATTTTGAACAAAATCCAGAAGAACAAATCTAATAAATGGACTCAGTTTTGCGGAAACAATATTCTGGGGATACGGATTCCGCAAAACTTCGGCT
>Ga0172379_10000830_pt1 | contig 71380 bp, 67 predicted proteins | sample GrowelOW334metaG_FD_119756 | JGI IMG/M metagenome (GOLD analysis project Ga0172379, IMG submission 119756) | Groundwater microbial communities from an aquifer near a municipal landfill in Southern Ontario, Canada - Groundwater well OW334 metaG | ecosystem: Environmental > Aquatic > Deep...
ATAAGTATCTTTATTTTAGACCCTTAAGATACAAAAAAAGCAGTAAAATACCAAGTTTTTACCTTGTATTTTACTGCTAATTTATTAACATTCTGACACTTGGGACTTTTTCAGTAGCCTCCCCGACGGGTAGCCTTTTTATGAGATTCCATGCGATTATTGCACGATGATATTTTGATTAAAAACTTGGCCGTTATTAACTACGTTTATAATATAAACGCCGGCTTCTAATTTTTGCTCAATAACAATTTTATCAGTAACAGTATTTTTTTCGTTATAAACACTGTTGCCTAATATGTCATAAATCTGTATTCCAACTTCTTTATTATCGGTATTTCCGTTAAAGTAAACCGCAATTTTTCCGTCAGTTATTGGATTTGGATAAACAGAGATATTAAATTCAGCGGTGTTGGAATTATCTTGAATATCAGTTACACTAATTTCAGATGATTTGCCGGTGGTAGTATTAATAATAAACCCTTTGGAAGATAAACCAGTCCCTGTTAATACAGAGTCAGCAATGTTACCTGCAAAATCTTTTATAGAACCGGTACCTAATTTAATGGCACCTGAATAGTCTAAAGTACCTATAGCTTGCCCCGCAGCAACCGTATATTTAAATTGCAAAACATTAGAGGATGAACCCGAAGAATAGGTTGCAACCCCAGTATTATTAAGGTTTATATATGGTTTTCCAGATACTTTTACTTTTTCGCTGAAAGTTACTTTAATATAAATCGTATTACCAATATAATAATTGCCTGGTGCGTTTTGAGAAGTTATGGATGAAAAATCAGGATCTTTGGCATCCACATAAAGGTTTTTATTACCAGCCAATGAATTACTGGAAGTGAGTACAGGTAATGTTAAATTAGCCGTATTTCCATTTTTATCTTGAATGGTTCCACTGGTAGATAATGCGTTTGTAGCCAAATAGTTTAAATCAATATTTTGATCATCGGTGGCAACGGTATAGGTAAATTCAAGTATGCTTTCATTAAGAGGAACCGAAAGTGCTCCATTGGTTATTAGTGGAGTTCCTATACCGGAACCTAATGTAATTTTATGATCACCGACTCCTGCTGAAACGGCCATTTCCTCTGAAAACTGCACCCGAATATTTATTGCTTGTCCTACTTTATAGTAACCATTGGCATTAGTAGAGGTTACTTTTTTAACAACAGGTACTATAGCATCTACTTTTACAGCACTAGGTACTAAAGAATTTACTCCACTGGTAAATAAGGTAAGTACGCCACTATTTCCACTGGTATCTTTAATGGCTCCTGATAGTGCAGTAGCACTTTTAACTTTTAACGTATCCGTTGCATCACCTGCCATTACCGTGTAATCAAATAATAGGGTAGTTGTTCCACTGCCACTAACATAGTTTGCATATCTGTCAACAGAACCTGTCTCCAATTGAATTTTTGGGGTATTAGTTACTACAACACTTCCATCAAATACTACTGAAATGGTTACCACTTCTCCGGCATTGGCAGGTGCGGTACCGGTAGTTACTGCAGCAGTAAGCGAGCTAACTGAAGGCTGAACTCCATCAATTTTAATAATTTTAGCTGCATTATCAAGAATTCCGTTAGCACTTGGTGCAGGAAGCAATAAGGTAGCATCATTCCCAGCTTTATCTTTTATTGTGGCACCAGTAGTGTCAATATTTCCAGCAATATAGTTCAGCTTTAAGGTATAGTCACCTGCCTGAACAACATACTTGAAAGAAAGTTTTTTCTGACCCGAACCGGAATAATAAGTGGCATATTGGTCAGTTGTTCCTGTTTCAAGAAGAATACGAGGTTTACCGGTTACATAAACCACTTCGTTATAAGTTGCAGTAACATAAATGGTTTTACCTAAAATGTAGGTTCCTTCAACAGTGGTAGAACTAACAATAGGACTTGTTGCTGCTGTATTATCAATTACAATGGCTTTATTTTTCCCAATCGATCCAGATGCGCCTGGTGCCGGAATTTTTATGGTACCATTTGCTTCGGCTACACTATTCCCATTTGCATCTGTTATTGATGTGCCATCGGTTAGTGCATAAATTGGAAATCCAGGAGTAGTAGTAATATCAGTTGCTAAATAGTCAAGATCCGCAATGTTGTCACCCGATGCTATGGTGTAAACAAATTTTAGGGTATCATTGCCAGTACTCGAAACGTCAAATACTGCTGGTCCGGTTAATCCTACAGGCAGAGCTAAGGTTGGTGCACCAACCACATCAACCACATCATTAAAAATTACAAGAATCTCAACTTTGTTGTTTACTGCATTACCTGAAATAAATTTATAGGTACCGTTAGCTTTGGAGGAAGTAATATTTCTCACAACAGGAGTCATAGCATCCACAACAATGGCATCCCCTGCCAATTGTCCAAGTGTGAGGGTAAGAATTGCATCATTCCCGCTTACATCTTTAATAGTTCCACCTGATAAAGCGTTAATGCTCTTTATTTCTAAAACCGAAGTTGTATCTCCCACTTGTACCTTATAACCAAAATTCAAGGTATCATTTCCGCTTCCTCCTCCAGTAGTACTATAATTGGCATATCGGTCGGTCTTACCCGTTTCAAGCAATATTTTAGGAATTCCGGTAACTACAACTGGTGTACTGAACACAACTGAAATTACAATTGAATCACCTGCATTGGCTGGAGAAACAAATGTGGAGTAAATATCCAAAACATTTGGTTTCATTCCGTCAATTATAATTGCTTGATTATCGCTGATTGAATTTAGAGCTCCTGGAACAGGAAGGGCATAAGCAGTTGAATTACCAGCTATATCGGTCAATGTGCCTCCATTAAGATCAATAACGGTTACAGCATCTTTTACATCTAAATCACTCGATTCATGTCCTTCCAAAACAGTATATAAGAAGGTAAGGCTGGTATTCCCGGTACCTGAATAGTAGTACGCAACAGAATCCGATCCACCGCAATTGAGTGCAATTCGTGGTTTTCCGGTGGTTTTTACTTTTTCGTTAAAGTAAACAGTTATAAATATTTTGTCACCAATGTTATAGGTACCATTGGCTGCTGTGGATTTAATGCTATCTACAACAGGTGCGTCATTGTCAAGTACAATGGCTTTGCTACTTCCCAATGAACCGGATGTTCCAGGTGTCATTAGCGTAAGGGTGGCATCGTTATCATTGGCATCTTTGATTGATCCTCCTGCCAACGCCAATGAACCAACAGCTACATAATCCAAATCAGTTGTATTTTCATCGGATTGCACAGTATAAGTAAAAGTAAGGGTATCATTGGCAGCGGCTGTAACGTAAGTAGCTAGGTTAGTTGCACCTCCTCCTGTTGCTAAATCAAGGGTTGGAGTACCTGTTACCGTAACCGCATCATCAAATATTACTTGAATGGAGAGTATATCAGTTGCGTTGTAAGTTCCATTTATATTGCTTGATGTAACTTTGGTAACAGTAGGTTTAATTCCATCTATTACAAAGGCAGAGGTTCCTGCCAATGAATTGGCACTATCAAGGCCGGGCAAGGTAAGATTGGCTGTATTGCCTACAGCATCTAAAATAGTTCCTGCACCTCCAATAGTTAAGGCGGAAATGCTTTTATAATTTAAATCAGCAGATTCATCTCCATTCCTAACGGTATATGAAAACGAATGAGTTCCAGAAGAAGCTCCCGCTTCCCCAACAGCCACGGTGTCATTAAGTCCTGTTTCTAACAACAAGTTGGGTTTATCAGCAGGTAATGGTGCAGTTATTACCACAGGTTCACTAAAAGTAACTGTTATGGTAACCGATTCGCCAATCATTAATGGGCTTACAGAGCCCGAAGTGGCTGAAACCGATAACACAGTTGGGCTTTGAGCATCAATAATGATAGCTTTGGCATTTGCAATTCCAGTAAGGGAGCTACCACCATCCAATGCAGGCAATACAATAGAAACATCATTACCTCCTGGATCTTGCATTGAAGCTCCATTGGGGTTTAAGGAATTGGTAGCTTTATAATCTAACTGTGTGAGAGTTGTTGTATTGTCGCCTTGGGCCACGGTATATTTAAATATCAAGCCTGTAGTACCTGAACCACTATTGTAAGTAGCATACACTCCGGCATTATCGGTATTAAGCATGAGTATCGGGCTGCCAACAACATTTACAGAATAATTGTAATTAACAGTAATTAGGATTACTTCGCCTGCTTTGTAAGTGCCATTAACAGTTGTGGTAGTTACATTTTGAATGGTTCTTACCCGGGCATCCACTAAAAAAGTACTGGATCCAGACAATTTATCACCAGCTGGAACAGGCAATGTACGAATTGCATCATCGTCACCTGAAATAATACCAATTGTACCTCCGGTTAAAGCCGTAACATCAAGTGCTGTTGAATAATCACCTGAACCAACGGTATATTGAAATACAATATCTTGAGTCCCGTCCCCACTTGTATAGTTTACGGATGATCCGGAATTAAGCGTAAGTGCTGGAGTACCAGTAATTTCGACAGTATCATCAAAATGAACGACAATTTCAACTATCTCACCTAAAGATTTTACATCTAAATCCGAGGTTGGAGAAGTAATAGTCGTAATGGCCGGTTGAGCAAATGTTGTTAGTGATGCTAACAGCAATGCATTTAAGATGAGGTAAAATTTTTTCATATTCTATGGTTTTTAATTATTATTTCAATTTTATGATTTACTAAATTCAATTTTAACAATAAACGCTTTTTGCACTTGTATTGTAGGGTTAATTGTTAATTTTTAAAGTACGGCATTTTATATTAATTATACAAGTTAAAAGGTTGCGGTTCATTACATACTTGTAAAAAAATAGATGCATTTCGTCAAATTCTTCTAGTTTCTAGTTATTGGTTTCTTCCCGATAGCTATCGGGACTGGTTTCTAACTTCTAATTACTTATCTCTTTTGCGGTGCATGTTACGTATCCATTCCATTGAAACATTTTTGGATGCACCGCTTTCCTCTTTTCCATTTCACCAGGGGCAACGCCCCTGGCTCTGTTCTTTCGCCCTTTCAGTCCCGATAGCTATCGGGATTCCCAACTTCCAATTTCTGTCTTCCAACTTCTATCTTTCAACTTCCGACTTCGGATTTCTGTCTTCTAACTTCTATTCTCTAACTTCTAGTCTCTACTTCCCTGTAACCACAATCTCTACCCTTCGGTTTTGTTTCCTTCCATCTTCGGTTTCATTATCGGAAATGGGGTTAGTATTGGAATGCCCAACATACTTTACACGGTTATACCCGTTGGCAATCAGGTATTTGGCTACTTGTTCCGCCCTTTTTAAGGCAATATCATCCTGAGTTCCTTGAATTTCCATATCATCGGCATGGCCATGTACCGAAATTTTAACCGTAGGATTCTTCTTTAAAACTTTTAATAACCGCTCCAATTCCGGGAATGAGGTGGGGGGTATTTCAATTTTACCACTTTCAAAATTTAAGGTATTCATCGGTATAAGCGCACCTACCGTAATTGCTTTTAAAAGAATTTCCTTCTTTAAATTGGAGAAAGTTACAATTTGTTGGCTATACAATTTTTCTGCATAAAACCAGTAGTCGTCTGACGTAACCTCAACGGTGTAATCATCACCGGCCATAAAACTGGTAGTAAATAAACCGGATTGCATACTCGATGATCCGGAAGTAATTTCATTTCCCTGATTATCAATAACCCTTATTTTGGCAACTATGGGTTGCAAGGTGGTAGCATCTTTAACGGTACCGCTTAAGTTGGTTCTGCGGACAATCTCAACACCTGGACCATCTAAACGGGAACCATAATCATAAGCAGCGGTGAAATTAATTTTACGTTTCTTTTCATTAAAAATAAAGTTAACTTCAAACTGGCGGTAACCGTTCAATTGCACTTCGTAATCGTTTTGCTCCAATTCAAAATTTTCAAAAAAGATATTATTTATCTTAACGGAATACTTATCCACACTGGGTACATAGATTGAAAAGTTTCCATTTCCATCGGTAAGGGTCGAAAATTTATTTCCATGGGAATCTTCAGCAGTAACCTTAATATTGCTGGCATCAATGGAGCCTAAATTGGAAAGTTTGGAACGGTTGATTAATGCTTTCCCAAATATTTTATTGTTTTCGAAGAAGGGAATATACAAGGTTTCGTCTTTTCCTATATAAATGTTTTGTGTATTGGATTCCGACGAAAATGAACCTTGCATTTTACCAATGGGTGCATATTTTAAAATATAAAACCCATTGGGAATATTATCGTAATTTACATACCCATTCAAATCGGATAACAAATCCATGGGCATAAAATAGCCTGCAGTAGAATTGGTTTGTCCAATGAGTTTTTCTTCATCCATTTCAATGTTAAACATAATATCTCTGATACCTGGCTCATCGTTATCTTTAACCCGGTTTCCATTTAAATCCTTAAAAAAGATAATCTTTAAATCGTGGTATTGATAGCGGGGTTGGTTTAAATTGAAATCCTTTTTTATCCGTAGTTCGAAATAAGTTCCAGTATAAGTAAATTTTTCTTCGGTAATTTTATCCACATTGGCTGAATAGCTCAAAGAATTGGTAAAAGTTACCACCCAGGATTTTCCTGGGTAACCAATTAAGTCAGTACCCATATTCACCCGACTAGTTTTATTGGGTATATCATAAAGAAAATTAGGTTTAACAGCAAGTTTTAGATATTGAGGAATTATAAAAACATCTAAATAAGGCATTAAGCGGATGCTCTTCGAATTTAATCCCCGGGTTAAATAGGTCATCTGTTGATTTATGGTAGATGGACCATGGTAATACGAACCAAAGAAACCCCAAAGCCGGGTTCTGTAGTTTACATTAGCAATTAAGGTGAACCACGGTTTATAGTCAGGAAAATATAAATATTCCTGCGAAAAATCAGTAACAAAGTTCATCCCCGATTTAAGGGTGACTGAAAATATGTTTTGAGAATTAGGTATCCTAAAACGCAAGTTACCATAAATCAATGCATTTCTGGTTTGTAATCCGGCTACGGGATTGTAATAATAAAAGTTATTTCCATACCTCATTTCCGACATAGGTCCAATGCTTAAGAATAAAGAGTTGGTTAAGGGGGTATTGTAAGTTGCCCTGATTTCTTCATAAGTATTAGTAGTTCCAAATAGCAAACTATCGCCTTGATATACTGCCGGATTACTTTTTGTTAAATTATAATAAAAAAGAAGATAGTTTATGTTATTGGTTAAGTAATGAGTCGCGCTTCCATTTAACTCTAGCCGACCTTCATTTCTGCCAAAGTAAAGACGGTCAGCATAACGTGTATTTAAAATGATAAAAGTATTAAAAAATTTAACATTGTATCGAAGCTCACCCGCAAAGCCCAATTGTTGTTTCGGTTCGTTATAATACCAATCGGCAAGTGTGGCTGTAAATTTAGGTGAAATACTCCCATACTTATTCGTACGGATGGAACCCGATAAGGTGGTTCCAATGGAATTAACTTTACGGGATATATCCTGCACATAGGAACCGCCAAATTCCGTATAGCCGAAATTAAATATCCGCTGATAGGCTATTCCCATATTATTTTTTTCAGTAAACATGGAAGTGGTATAAATTGCTTTCACAATGTTTTTTGATAAGAGCGTAAATTCCCCCAATCCGCCACGCCCAAACATATCTTGCGAAAAATTGCTGCTTACATCACCTAACTTAATATTTAAATTTTTTTGTCTGTACTGAATTATATATCTACCATATTTCCAGGGGTCATCATAAAATTGGCTACCGTAAGAGTTTAATGAATAATAGATATCACCCTTATTTTTCAAAAGAATATTTCCATTTAAATTAATGGAGTACGATGGTTCTGCTTGTGAAAACAGGTTTTGAGCTGTTACTTCCAAACTGGCCATTTTATAATTATCGGGTAATGGATTGTAATATCCTTTCTCTAGTTCTTTAAGCCAAATGGAAGTATTAAAAGCGGTATCGGTGGAATAGGCTTTAATATTGATGCGATGAAATTTCTTTTCGGTAGTTTCATAATCCATTTTTAAAAAAACCGGTAGCGTAAACAGGGTATCGGAGTGAGGTGGGATGGAAAGTTCCGACTTATAATGGCCTTCTAGTTCTCCCTTTGACGTAATGGTATTCTCTAACAATAAATCGAGATAAAACACTTCATCCGTATTGCCATCATTTTGAAATAATAGCTCAATCGCAGCATCCTTTGTAACCTGATCGAAATAGACTAACCGGGACATGGGTGTGAATTTTACCTCCATTTTTTTGGGGATATTTACAAAACTGTATTCCGTTTTAAAGGGGGTTCCTCTTAAATCGGATAATGAGGCCACAATGGCATAACCGATTTCACCTTTTGCATCTATTGAAGCCGATGCCCGAAAAGGAATTAATATGGAATCGTTAGGGCCTAAATTAATTTGCTGATTCTTTTCACCCATAAACGACCAGGATGAGGGGTAGCTGAAATTAGTTTGGAAAGATACTTGCTGATTGGATGGGTTTTTTATTTTAAGCAGGTTAAAAAAAGTGGTATTGGGTTCGGTTTCAATTTTGTGTTTCAGAAATTCTACTTCTATCTGATCATTCACATCCTCAAGAAAGTAAAACTGAGCGGTACCTAATTTAAAAAATGCAATTATGGTAAAAAAGGATAGTATTAATTTACTGGATAATTTCATACAGTTTTCATTGCGACTGCAAGGTAATTACTAAATCGGTAGTAAAAACATCGGTTTCCATTCCCATTAATTCGCCCGCTTTAGCGCAATCATACACTATCGTAATAGTATGATTTCCTCCACCGGTATAATCTCCCATGGCATTGCTTATTATTTGATCGGTATTACTTAAGGTGGTTGTATTATAAAAAACACCATCTAAATAAGTGTGCATTTCGATGATGCTTAGCGGTAAACTGGCAGCACCATAATCAGGATTTAATGCAGCTTCATTGGACCGTACTTTTAACACCCAACCGTTAATGGATTCATGTTTATAATAAATCTGAACCTCAGTAAAACCTGATGGTGGAGTACCCAGTGTTTTTCCATTCTTAATATCTTTAAACGATTCAAAATTGAATACTACCCGAGTTCCTTTTACCATTGCTATTCGTGCACTATTTTGCGAAAAACACAGAAGATATAAAAATGAAAATATGAAAAATAAAATTATTTTTTTCACACTGTGGTGTTTTAATTGAAAAGTGCAATTTAAAAATAAAGTCAAACAGATTCAAAATCCGTTTGACTTTATTTTCAGAAAATGAATAAACTATTATTGTGCTGATAAAACCAGATAAACATTGGTGGTATATCTATCAGCAGGTAAACTGGCTGCCAATAAACTACCTCCAGTTGTAGCTGTGGTTCCGCACTCCCAATTTATAATAAATGCATTTTGGGTAACATCACCGGCTCCTAACGTTGCAACCGATTCTACAATTGGAGAAGCAGGAGTTTGAGTCAAATCTTCGGGTGTAGCTGCTGCACCGATAAAATTCCAGTTGGTACCATCTACTCCACTACCATTACTGGTAACTTCGTAAGCAACAAAATTTAATGCCATAGTATTGGCAGGATTATCAGCACCAATAAAGGTAGCATCTTCTGTTGAAAGATCTACATCAAAGTCAACTGATGAAGCTACAGTAAAATGCGTGTCGTAACGGTCAGTATTAGCCAATCCATTGGTGTATTGGTCAATGTTGGTAAAGGTAAATTCAATATTACCACCTGAAGTTACGTTCAAACGTAAGATTGAGTTCAAGTTCACAGAAACAGGAATTACCGCATTGTCAGCAACGGGCTGAGCATAAGTAAGGATGGAAATTCCCAACGAAAGAATGAGAATAGATAACTTTTTCATAGTATTTAATTGTTTAAGTTTGACAAACGAAAAATATGGTGCAATATACTAAAAAACCAATATAAGACAAGGTTTGTTTGATAAAATGATAAAAAAACTCTCTATAACGACGTTTTATAGTTGGCAAAATTTGTAACACTGCCTTGCAGGTGATGATTTTTTGTAACACCACCTTGCAGGCGGTGAATTTGTACCTCACCACTCGGAGAGCGGTGTTACCCTACTCCAGTTTGAATCCAATTACCAATATATCATCAATTTGAGAATATTTTGTTCCAATCCATTCTTTAATAGCATTGGCCAAAATTTCTTTTTGTTCGGGCATGGGCTTTTGATAGATTTCAAACAGTAATTCCCGAAAAGTTTTAATCATGAATTTTCGACCGCTATCCCCACCAAACTGATCGATAAAACCGTCAGAAAATATATAAAAATAGGATGGACCTGTAATATCTATTTTATGCATCTCATACTTATGGTCGTCCGATTTTCCACCAATTCCGTTTTTGTCACCTTTAATTTGCTGAACTTCACCGTTTTGGATATAGATTAATGGATTTTTAGCCCCGGAATATTCTAAGGTCTTAGCCGTTTGATCGATAACGCAAAGCGACATATCCATACCATCCTGATTGCTGGTTTCCTTTTGTTTCAAAGTAAAACGCACTCCCCGGTGTAATTCTTCAAGAATTAAATCAGGACGGGTAATCCCGCGGTTGGTAATTTCGTCAATTAAATTGAATCCAATCATACTCATAAAAGCTCCAGGAACCCCATGACCTGTACAATCTATGGCTGAAATGATTATTTTCTTCGGGTTCTTTTCTTTTGCATTCGCATCTTGTTCCCGGCGGTGCATCCCAAATATTTTGAAAATGTCTGATTTGGCATCTACTTCTTCGAAATAATAGAAATCGCCACTTACAATATCGCGTGGTTTGAATAAAATAAATGCATCCTTTATTAATTCATTGAGTTGCTCTGTTTTAGGCAACAAGGCTTGTTGAATACCCTTGGCATAATTAATACTTTGGGTAATGTTTTGATTCTGATGAGCAATTTTTTTCAAGGCACTTCCCAATTGTTCACTCTTTTCAGCAATTTCTTTGTTTTGTTTTTCCAATTTGGTATTGGCTTTTTTTCTTGCCCGGTTCGACCGAAGCATTACAATAGCTAAAAACACCATCAAACCAAATCCGGCTGCAACCATTAATATGATTAGATTTTGGATTTTAGCTTTAGCTTCTTGTTCTTTAAGTGCCAGATCTTGCTTTTCTTGAGCAAGGGTAAGGTTTTCAATTTCCAGTTCTTTTTTTCTAGCCTTTTCTTCAGCTTGCACTAAACTGTCTTGTTGCACTCTAAGAGTAAAACTCATGGAATCCTTAGTCTGTTCAAAAAGTAATTGTCGTAAATCAAACAACTCCGCTGATAAGCGCATTTCTTCTGCTGTTTTTACTACTTCCTGTTGAATTTCTATTTTTTCCTTGTCAAATTCTTTTTCTTTACTTTCCGTCTGCAGATAGGCTTGATATTGATCCCATTTGCCTTGAAATTCCTTCGATTTTTTAATATTTCCTATTTGATCAAAGTTTAACGAAAGGAGTTGATAACAATCCAATATCAATTGAGAATTTTTTTCTTCAGTTGCCAAGGCCAGTGCTTGCTCCAAATTTTTAATAGCTTCATCGCTTTCGCCTTGTATTTGCTGTATGTAAGCCACATCGATTAAGCCGGCAGCTATTTCGGACTTATTACCTATTTTTTTTCGGATGACTAAACTTTTTTGAAAATACTCCAATGCAAAAGGCAGCTCTTCTAAATCGGTATAAATTACCGCAATGTTTGTATATATATTACGGACCTCAATATTTTTATCTTTCTGCATGTAAAAATCGGCTGCATTCAAATAATAATCAACGGCTTCTCTTAATCTGCCTACCGACCAATAAATTTTTGCAATTTGACTGTAACTTTGTCCTGCCTGTACCGGATCATTTTCCCTTGCAAACACCTCGGCCATCTCTTTTAATCGGGCAATCTGGGTTTTTTCAGCATCGCTTAAATTACGAATCGATTGCGAATAGGATTCTGAAATTAAACTTACAATCAAAAATGAAAGAATTATTATTTTATTCATATTGTTAAAAGCATTTTAAATGGCTTATAAATTAATAGCAAAGATAACCAACTACAAACAAAGTGTTGAATTTTTTGTTTTAAAGGAACATATAATGTCATTTATCTAAATTATTGCACCAAATGTAATAAAACTTGAATTAATAGCTTAAATTTTAACGGATTGTTTCATATATTAGCGGACTTTTAATTTTAATTTCTTTATGAAAAAAATTATTTATAGTATTTCATTTCTTTTACTTTCAGTTGTTTTGGTGGGTCAGGATTTTGAAGTATCTCCTTTAAAAATGTTTTTTAATGCAGAACCGGGAGAGGCTCAGACCAAATTTATGACGGTAAAGAATCATAACAATAAGGCTGAAACGTTTATTTTGAGTATTAGTGATTATTCAGTTAATTCTAAGGGCGAAGGACAATATGTGGCAGCCAATACATTAAAAAACAGCATTGCCGATTGGGTAACCATAGCTCCTTCATTTTTTGAATTGAATCCAAGTGAAGAAAAAGAAATTGCAATAACCATGAGTCAACCGGTTGATGAATACGGTTCAAAATGGGGCGTTATAATGGTACGGACAGCAACGGAGCAAACTGCTTATTCTGCTGATAAGGCGGTTTCGGCAGGTATGGCATTGAGTCCAAGAATTGCAGTGAGCATTTATCAAACACCCGGAACTAATAAAAAATTCCAAGCTACGGTAAGCAATTTAACCGAAATGGAATCAACCAATGATACGGTTCGCACCTTTTCAATTTTAGTTAATAATTTAGGTGACATAATTACTGATTGTAAGGTATTATTAATTGCTACAAACATTAATACTGCAGAAGAATTTCCATTTCCTGAGAATACTTTTACCATGTATCCTAAAAGTTCCAGAAAAGTAGAATTGTATTTACCCAAAACCTTGCCCAAAGGTACTTATTCTTTGGCTGCTATACTTGATTATGGAAGTAAAACAAATTTAGAAGGTACTCAGACCATAATTAAAATTGAATGAAGAATTTAATCTTTGTCAAATAAAATAAACCCTAAAGATGCTATCTTTAGGGTTTATTTTTTAATTGAATATATATGTATAGGTTTTTAATGCATTTTTTAGCGTATGGAGTTTTAAATATAGGCACGGTATCGGCTCAAGATACGCTCTATACCTATTATCCCAATCAAAAAATAAAAGAAAAAATTTGTGGATCGCTTCATTCTGGTGATACCCTGAAAAATGGGAGGTATGAGTTTTATTCATCCGATGGTTGGCTTAACCATCAGGGAAATTATAAAAATAATTCCTTGCATGGGGAATATTTTATTTTTTACTCTAACGGAACTCTTAAAACAAAATACCAATTTGTGGATGGTAAAAAAGAAGGTACATATTCCGTTTTTGATGGATATAAGAACCGAATTGAAGAGGGATATTTTCATGAAGATTTATTGGATGGTGTTAAAAAAAAATATAGTAGTTCTGGAAAACCAGAAGAAATTTCATCGTTTAAAGAAGGGAAAAAAGAAGGATTTCAGTGGGTTTATGGGATTCAAGGTCATATAATTTCAAAAATTGAATACAAAGGGGATTCTGTTAACGGTATATTTGAAATGTTTTACGACGATGGAAACCTGAATTATAGGGGCAAGAAAATAGGGAAGAATTATGTGGATTCATTGGTGGTTTTTTATCTTTCAGGCGATACGCTGAGAAAATGTTTTTACAAAGATGGAAAAATTGAAGGGTTACTGAAATCGTATTATGAGCATGGAAAGCCTCAAATGATATATCAATATATAGGAGGAAATTTAGAGGGTGATTTTATTGAATATTTTCCTGATGGAACCATTGCCCAAAAGGGCCAATATACAAACAACAAAAAAACGGGTATTTGGAAAGCTTATTACCCCACGGGAACTCTTCTTTCGATAGGGGAATTTAAGAATAGCCGATTTTATGGTGAGTGGATAATATATTATGAAGGAGGGCAGTTGAAGCAAAAAGGAATCTATTTTGATGGTATCGCCTACAATCAATGGACCTATTGCCATCCGAACGGAATTGTTTGGAAGCGGGGATATTATTGCAATGATAAGCAAGACGGTTTTCGGACAATCTATACCGAACAAGGTATTTTAGAAAATGTGGTATGGTTTCAACACGGTACAATGCAAGGTTTTGCAGTTGCTATGCAAGATGATGGATGGCAAAAATTACTTGTTAAAAACGGGGAAGCTATTCCTGTTCTGGAAGAAGCAAAAACGGAATAAAAAAAGTTCATTAAACCCAAAAACCTCAAGATTTTTACATCTTGAGGTTTTTTGAGCTAGGATTGAGAATGAAACAAAGGAATTACATGCTTATTTAAGTAACCATACTGTAAGAAACCAAAATAGATTGAGGGTGGGTATTGAAGCAGAAATAAACTTTATTGCTTCATATTTTAATAAGGACAGCAAAGAATTAAAAATTGATCTGATTGGCTGTATAAATAACTTAAAAATAAAATTTTTGTAGATTTGTAAAAAAACTGTTTGCCATGACAACAATAACAATCAACGAAAGAACCGCTAAAGGGAAAAGCCTGTTACAGTTTCTTAGCAAGTTTGAAGGTGAAAATTTTATTCAATTTGAAAACGACCCAGCCTCACTAGGTAAAGTAATTAATAAAACCGTTAAAAAAAGAGGTGGACGTACAGAAAAACAAAATAAAGAACTGAATGAAACAACTAAAAAAGCAATTTTTGAATCTGAAAAACCAAATCTAAAAAGGTTTAAAACCGTAAAGTCATTGATGGATGATTTAAGGAGGTAATTATGTTTGAAATTACTAAAACAGGCCAGTTTAAAAAGGACTTTAAGCTAATTGAAAGAAGAAATTATAATTAATTGAAATTAGAAAAGGTACTCAATTTACTGATTACCGGAAAACCATTACCATTAGAGTACAAAGAACACCCACTTATTAACAATTTTAAAAATCACTTAGATTGTCATATTGAACCTGATTGGATTCTTATTTTTAAAAGAGATAATGTATCACAATTGATTACTTTGGTAAGGACTGGAACTCATTCAGACATTTTTAAAAAATAGATTAAACCTGGACCAAATCATTTTTTTTATTCTCCGCCCTGAACATCGTAATGTTCATAATTTTCACTGAATATTTTTTTACCGGGGTATTTAATTAACACATTCAACCCAGTTTATTTTATTCTTTACAATCAAAAACAGCAATTTCATAGGTTTGCAAAAAAAAAAACCTCAAATATAATTTGAGGTCCAATTGGTGTGAGTTGTTATTAAGTGATCCAGCTGGGATTCGAACCCAGGACCCCATCCTTAAAAGGGATGTGCTCTACCGACTGAGCTACTGAATCGTTTTTTTTAAAGCGATGCAAAGATACTATCTAAATTTTATTTTGCAAGTGGGAGCAACTATTTTTTTGAATATTTCAGTATTACAGAAGTATTGGTTTGAGAATCAAAATTTTAGTTCTCAAATATTTTTTTTCATTCAACCCATGATTACAATTGAAGGACTGAATGAAAACAATACCTTTGAAAATTAAAAACCGATAAAAGATGATAAAAACTAACTGTAATGAAAGATTTTGCCAATAAAGTAGTAATAATAACGGGAGCATCATCTGGAATTGGATCGGCTTTGGCTTTTGAGTTTAATAAGCTTGGAGCTTGCTTGAGTTTGACGGCACGCAGGATTGACAGGTTGGAGCTTTTAAAAGAACAACTTGAAAAAAGTGGAGGAAAGGTATTGGTTACCTATACAGATATAACGGATGAAACCCATTGTTGCCAATTAATTGATAGGACATTGGAGCATTTTGGTTCGATTGATATTTTAATAAATAATGCCGGAATATCAATGCGGGCAATGTTTGCTGATACGGAACTATTTGTTTTAAAAAAGTTGATGGATGTCAATTTTTGGGGAACCGTATATTGTACAAAATATGCATTGCCGCATTTATTGAAAGCAAAAGGGGTTGTGGTTGGTGTTTCTTCGATAGCTGGATTCCATGGATTGCCTGGTCGATCGGGATATTCAGCCTCAAAATTTGCCATGCATGGATTTTTAGAAACACTGCGGATTGAACACCTTAAAAGTGGATTGCATGTTATGGTAATTGCTCCAGGATTTACGGCATCTGAAATTAGAGAAAATGCTCTTTTATCGGATGGTTCGATGCAAGGAGAAACTCCCCGTGAGGAGGAAAAATTAATGAGTCCTGAAAGGGTAGCAAAAATTCTTATCCGCTCCATCCGGAGAAGAAAACGGAATAAAATAGTGACTTTTTCAGGTCAAATAATTGCTCTATTTCAGCGTATTATACCAGAACAAATTGATTGGTTAATTTATAAAAATATGGCTAATGAACCCAATTCTCCATTTAAATAGACAATAGATGCAAGTAGTAAAGACGCATGGCAGTGCGTCTCTTTATTGATAATAAAAAGGAAAAAACAGAAAACATGAACCTAATTAACTTAATTCATAACCGCTTCAGTCCCCGAGCTTTTTCAAACCAAACAGTTAGCCAAGAACAGTTGGAACTTATTTTTGAAGCGGCTCGATGGGCGCCATCAGCTAGAAATGAACAACCGTGGCATTATATTTATTCATGTAAGGATGATTCTGAAAAATATCATCAAATGTTAGGGTTGCTTACTGATTGGAATCAGAAATGGGCGCAATCAGGTTCGGTATTGGTGGCTGGCATCAGTAAACTTAACTATAATCAAAAAAACTTACCCAATGAATATGCTTGGTACGATTTGGGTCAGTCGGTGGCATATTTAACACTTCAAGCATCGGAAATGGGTTTATATATTCACCAAATGGGAGGTTTTGATCGTAACAAAGCCAATAAACTATTTCAATTACCTGAAAGTTCACAGGTTGTGGTGATGATGGTTGTTGGATATAAAGGTTCACTGGATAGAATACCCGAAGCTTACCATGAAACGGAGTTAATAAAAAATGGACGAAGGTTATGGAACGAAAATGTAACCAAACATTTTTAATGGAATTTTTGAATAAAAGAGACGGTATGCATAGGATATTCTGGATTTTTATTTTCCTTCTATTAATTTTTAAACCCGCTTTTGGTCAATTCTATGATAGTGGCCAGGATCCTAATAGGATTAAATGGAGGCAATATAACTCGGCAAGGTTTCAATTGATTTATCCAACCGGTCTGGACAGTTTGGCGGCGGTCTATTTTTCGAATTTGGAACGCATCGCTGATCAGGAATTTAAAACCTTAGCCTTTACTCCTAGTAAAATTCCGGTTGTTCTACACAACCAAACCATAATCTCGAATGGCGAAGTGGGTTGGGCACCAAAGCGCATGAATCTTTATTTAGTTTCAAGCCAGGATAATTATTTTCAACCTTGGGAACAGCATTTACCAATTCACGAATACCGACATACAGCTCAATTGAGTAAAATGAACCAAGGAGCTACAAAATTTTTAAATAAAGTATTGGAGAGCAAGCCACAGCTGCTATTTTGGGTTGGCATATTCCAATGTGGTTTGTAGAAGGTGATGCGGTAGCTTTTGAAACCGGATCTTCAAATGCCGGACGTGGCAGAATTCCTGATTTTTCAATGAAATTGGAAGCTCAACTTACTGAAATAGGGATTTATTCTTACCCAAAAGCAATGTTTGGTTCCTATAAAGATTTTGTTCCTAACCGCTATGAGTTAGGCTATCAATTAGTTGGTGAAGGCAGGAATACCTTTGGATATGACATTTGGAATCGTGCTTTAGATAAAGTTGCAAAGAAACCATTCCATATAAATCCATTCTCAGCAGGAATAAAGGAAGTATCTGGTTTGCCGGAGCGGCTGTTTTATTTTGAAACCATGCAAAAGCTTAAAAATTCGACTGAAAAAAGAACACATCAAAATGGAAAAAAGGAAACCCTTTTATTTCCCAAACAGTCCTTGGAATATAGCAATTATTTTAGTCCTAAATTATTGAATAATAATATTTTGGCCTATAAAACAAGTTTGAATGAAATCCCAAGTTTTGTTGTAATCGATTCTTTAGGAGATGAACAGAAGTTACTTAATCCCGGATATGTATTTGATGACACCTTTTCGGCTACGGATTCATTGATGGTATGGAATGAACTAAATACCACCCGATGGGAGAATGAAACTTTTAGTCGTATTGCCATTTATGACTTTACGGAAAAAAATGTCAGGTATATGCTAAATGAAGGTAGAGTTTTTCATACACGCCTATCCAGCGACAACAAATCTCTATTATCAGTTGAAGTGAGTGAACAAATTAAATGGACTCTAACCATTCGTTCCCTGATTGATGGTAAATTGCTGGATTCCTATTCAATGGATACGGTACAGCCCGTTCAGCCCGATTGGAGTCCTGACCATTCAAAAATTGCCTTTATTGCAATTTCAAAATATGGAAAGTCACTTGGAATTTTGCATTTGAATTCTGGCACAATTGATTGGTTGCTAAGAGACGAATGGCTTGAATTAAGCAACCCTAAAATAACTGAAACAGGTATTTGGGTTAAGGGAGTTAATAATAATACTTCAAACTATTATTTTTTTGATTTTAAAAAGCGGCAATGGCAAGTGGCAACTAATGAACTTTTTGGGGTGAATGAAGGAAATATTACCAACGAAAAATTTCTCTATTCAACCTATACTTCAGCAGGCTATAAAATCTGTTCCATTAATTCCTCAGTTTTTGATTCCGTTATTGTTGCAAAGCCCACTGCTTATTTATCGCCCTTGGTACAGCGATTGGCTGCCGAAGAAAAGTTACTAAATTTTTCAGATTCCCTTACTGCATTTAAATCAACAGAATATAAAAAAAGCACCCATTTATTTAATCTTCATAGCTGGGCACCTTTGGCAATAAGGGTTGAAAATCAGGAAATTGGTTGGGGAATAAGTGCTATGTCACAAAATGTGTTGAGCACTTCCTTTTTAACCATTGGTTATCAATATCATGCTGCAGATGATTACCAGGAATATTTTTTAAACTACCAGTATAAAGGTTTTTATCCAATTATTGATAATAAATATTCGTTTATTCCGGTTTCCTTTTATCATCCGGTTAATGACACTGTATTACAGTTAATAACCGGTTATCAGCAGGATTTATCGCATAATTGGCTGGTACCATTCTATTTTAACACAGGGCCTTGGTACCGTTTGGTTCAGCCTGAAATTGGATACACCTTTTCAAATATTCATTACCAAGCCAATAAATATTTTTATGAAACCGATATTTATCAACACAAATTTGCCTATCGTTTATACAGCTACAACATATTAAAACAGAGCCATCGTGATTTATATCCTAAATGGGGACAATCGCTTTATATGCAGTTTGAACAGGCTCCGTTTGATAATAATAAAGGTTATTTATTTGCTGTTTCAGGTCAATTATATTTTCCGGGTATAGTTACAAACCATAGTTTTCGAATATATGGCGGATATCAGGAAAAATACGATGGAGACCTTCCTTTTTATAGCAAATTGCTTTATCCAAGAGGATATAGCGCTACTCATAACGATGAAATGATTTCTTCCCGGTTTGAATATACCCTGCCATTGATATATCCTGATTTAAACATAAAGGAGCTCATTTATTTAAAAAGAATCCGTCTGAACCTGTTTTATGATTTAGCAACCTATAAATATACAGGAATTCCTTTTAAACAGGAATCCACCGGGATTGATTTAGGTTTCAATTTTCATGCCTTCCGGTTTATAGCTCCTATTGATTTAATGTTTCGTTACGGATATAAAATTGAAGAAAAAGAGTCGTTTTATGAGATAACATTTAAGGTTGATTTTAATGCGTTGTATGGTGATAAAATATCGGAAATTAGAGAATAGATATTAGAAGTTAGAAATTAGAATTTGGAAGAATGAAAAGCCCCAAATGGGCGTGAGAACAAAGCTCGGGGCACTTGTCTCGCTCTAGCGGAACGCCCCGAGATAATAGATAAACGTATAAAGCGGTGCATCTAATTAAGTCGCAATAGAATGGTAACATAACATGCACCGCAATATAGAGAAGTAAAAAAAAGCCAGTAACCAGCACCAAAAACAAACTATCAAAATAACAGTTACATTTAAAAAACAAAAAATGACTTTAATACAACTTGAATACATAATTGCCATTGATACTTACAGGCATTTTGTAAAAGCGGCCGATCATTGTCATGTTACCCAACCGACCTTAAGTATGCAAATTAAGAAATTGGAAGATGAACTGGATATTGTAATTTTTGACCGGAGCAAGCAGCCCATTGAACCTACGGAAATAGGGAAGAGGGTTATTGAACAAGCGCGGCTAATAATTAAAAATAGTCAACGCATTACAGAATTGATTTCCAGCACACGTAACGATATTTCAGGCGATTTACGTTTGGGTATTATTCCTACCATTGCCTCTTATCTGGTGCCTTTATTTATTCCTCAATTAGCGGAGAAACTTCCTTTGCTCAAAATTTATGTGGAAGAATTAATGACTCATGAGGTGGTTGAAAAGTTGAAGTCCGGAGCCATCGATTTGGGGATTATTTCTACGCCACTGGAAGAAGAAGGAATTATAGAGACCCCAATCTATTACGAACCCTTTGTTTTGTATGTCTCGGATAAGCATAAATTGTTCGAGAAAGAGAAAATATCATCGCACGATTTGAAACTGGATGAAATGTGGTTACTCTCTGATGGGCATTGTTTCAGAAACCATGTAATTAATTTATGCGGCGACAAACACTATTTTCCTAAAACACTTAAGTTTGGATATAAAACCGGCTCGCTGGAAGTTTTAATGAAATTTGTGGATCAAAATTACGGATATACGTTAATTCCTTATTTAGCCTCGCTAGACCTTATTCCGGAGAAAAAAAATCGATTACGGATGTTTAAAGAGCCGGCACCCAAGCGCGAAATCAGTATCATAACCCCCGAAGGGTATTTAAAAAATAAACTGATTGAAGCCATTGTTTCCGAAATACAGGGTAATATACCCACAGAACTCCGCTATTTGAATCAAGGAGTAACGGTGGGGTGGAAAGCTTAATTTGAGGAATTAAAAGCAGCCGATAGATTGATTATTCCTTTTATTTTATTTTAGCTGCACTCATGAAGCTATGCATTTTTCAAAGAATTGAATTTTTGAATAAATTTTGAAATAGATAGTTCATTCAATGGATTGAACCATTTTTCCTCATTTTTAAAAGCAGAACCTACAATAAATCCATCAGCAAAAGGGAAAAATAGCTCCACGTTATTTACTGAAATACCGGAACCTAAAATAATAGGTATTGAAACGGCTTCTTTAACTTGTTTAACCTCATCCAGTATGGGTTCTTTCCCTGTAGCCGAACCGGTTAGTATAATGCCATCGGATAAAAAAAACTGAGCTGCTTTGGCGGTTTCAGCAACGGATGTATCATTGGTGATGCTGTGTGAACTGTGTTTTTTCTTGATATCGGTAAAAACAGCAATATTTTCGGCTCCAATTTGTTTACGATACCGAAGTAACTCTCCGGCACAACTTTCAATATAGCCTTCATCGGCAACATGACCAAACACAAAACCCTCAGCTCTTATAAAATCGAGATTTGCTGAATATGCTGCAGCTAATGCTTGTTTATTGGCACCGGCAAGAATTTGAATTCCAACTGGCAACCCGGTTTGTCTTTTAATTTCATACCCAATAATTGCCATTAGCGAAGTAACCTCATCGCCTGATACATTTTTCATATAGGGAACATCATGCATATTTTCAATCATCAGAATTTCCATTCCACAATTAGAATAGATTTTTGCTTCTGTAAGAGCTTGTTCTATTATCTGGTCAGGCTTTAATGTGTTGTTAGGGCAACCTGGCATGGCCGGGAGATGTATCATTCCAATCAATGATTTTTGGAGTTTTAACATGGGTTATTTATTAAATTAAAATTAGTTCACTGTAAAGTTAATAATTACTGTATTTTTTGCTCGAAACAAAACAATTATTAAGTTTGTTTGACCACAAATTGATAGTATGACAGACGGAATTACAGAATCGGAAAGACTATTTAAAGAATTCAAGTTAGATGAATCGCGGGAATTACTGGAACGCATTTTATTAGCCGATAGCGATAATAAGGATGCATTACTTTTGTTAGGTAAAATACATTCGCGTACTCAGAATTTTGGATCAGCCATAAACTGTTTCAATAACGTTTTAGCTCATGCTCCTGAAAATTTGGAAGCTCAAACCGGTTTAGCGCTTATTAAAAATATTTTGCAACTCACCAATAATTATTATTTCGAAAATGCTTATACCGATGATGATTTATATGAATCCAATCTCTAAAAAAATATTATGGTTTTACTTGATTCGCCATATGCCGAGGTAACTTTTGAAAATGAAAAAAGCCTTGGCATGATACTATGGAAAGGAAAATGCACCAGCGAGGAATACCGGCAAGTGTTTACAATCTTGCTTGATTTTCAAATGACCCATCCCATTACCCGTTATATTTCTGATATAAGGAAACAAGCGGTAATTAGCCCCATAGATAGGAAATGGTTTGAAACCGTAGCATTACCAAGAGCCATTGAACAAGGGCTGAAAGCATCCGCTGTTGTTTTCGATGGAAATGCCTTCAAAAAATACTACATAAATGTGATTCTGGCTTCGACTAATAAATATGGATTGCCCATGAAGATTTTCAGCGAATTGCAGGAATCGGTTGACTGGCTTATGACCAAGTAAAAACAATCCAAACAGGATTAATTAGGAAGTTGCAATACAAACTTATGTTTACTACTAATCCTATCCCTAATTATCTTAAACAACAGGCTTAATGCAATAACAATAGCGGTTATCATACAATTATTTTATTGAATTATTTCGATAGTTTTCCTAATTCAAACGCTTGACTTAGCCATTTATCCTTTTTACCTTCGGACGATTTTTTTATCCCATGAAATGAGGAATACTTTACCGGATTAATTCCACAAAACTTCAAAACAGAACGGCTCATTGTTTGGTGCGATGACTGATGTATCCACAAATTATAATAGAAACCCGGTGAATCCATGGTGACAATTATACGTGCCGATTTTCCTTTAAGCAGCTGGTCAACAAGCGGTGAATTTTTGCGGTATTGAAAAGCCATACCTGGTAAAAACAACCTATCAATAAATCCCTTGAGTAAAGCAGGGTAAGTTCCCCACCAATTGGGGTAAACCCATACAATATGATCGGCTTTTAGGATACTTTCCCAACAATGAAGCAAATCAGGCTCCAGTTCGGTTCGTTGCTGGTACCCATGTTTTAATACAGGATTAAAACTCAGTTGTTCCAGATTGATTAGTTGGCAATCATTTTGTACCTCGATAGCCCCATCGTAATAAGCTTTTGCAAGAGAATGGCAAAAACTGTTTGGGTTCGGGTGGCCATTTATTATCAATATGTTTAGCATACCTACTGCATTAATTTTTTTAATTACTATGCAAGAATATTTAATTGCCGCAGCATTTTATTGCTGAAATCGACAAATTGGTAAATATGTCCGGTAAACGGGGTATTCAGGTCTATTACTTATTCTCATACTTTTCGAATTAGACACAAGTATGAATCATGTATTTTAAATTTTATCAAATCGATGGTAACAATTGTGACTACCTATTATTAGATAATATTACGGAATAGTTAGATTTATTTTCAAAACCCAATTGGTTTCAATAATTAAATCTATATTTGCACCGATAATTTTGATAATTTAATACCCAAGGCGTTTAGATTGTCTGTTAAATAATGTTTTATGAAGATTTTTGTTGGCAATCTGGACGAAAAAATCCAATCTAATCACCTAAAAGAAGCTTTTCAAGATTTTGGCATTGTAAGTTCTGCCAAAGTTATTACTGATCGTAAATCGGGCAAATCGAAAGGATTTGGATTTATTGAAATGCCTAATCCCGAGGAAGCAAAAAAAGTAATTGATACAATAAATGGGGGTACTTGGGAAGGTAAAGTCATTACCATTAGAGAAGCTTATTAATTTTTGAATAATTTTTAAACAATCGATATGAATATTTACGTAGGAAATCTACATTATAATGTGGACGAAGAGGATTTGAGAGGAATCTTCGAAGAGTATGGTGAAGTTAGTTCAGTTAAACTTATTACTGATAAATTTACCAATAAAAGTAAGGGTTTTGCTTTTGTAGAAATGGGTAATAACGATGCTGGTCAAGCTGCTATTGCTGCGCTTAACGAAGCTGAGCTTGAAGGAAGAAATATGAAAGTTAACGAGGCACGCGAGCGTTCTGACGATGACAGAAAAAAGACTTCTAAAGGGCCACAATCAAATTTTAGAAGAAATGAAAGGTACAATTAAATGGTATAATGAAACCAAAGGATTTGGTTTTATCACAAGAGAAGGGGCAAAAGATATTTTTGTTCATCGCAGTGGAATTAAAAGCCAGGCTGATTCTTTAGATGAAGGTCAGGAAGTTGAATTTGATATTGAAGACAGTCCAAAAGGCCCAGTTGCTGTAAATGTTGAACTGGTTTGATAATAAGATATTCACTTATAAAAAAGCGCCCACAAGGCGCTTTTTTTTGTAATATGATTTAATACATAGTAATAAACGTTATTTATTACTTTTCTGTTTCAATAATTTCCAGAACCAATAATTTGTTGAAATAAGTAATAAACAGAGTTTGAATAGCTTCTGGGTTACTTAATTCGAGAGAAAACTTTTTTATTAAACGGTAGGAATAGAACAATATTCCAAATCGCACGGAAATAAATTATTTGCTAATATTAAAATGGAATAAAATCGAAATTAAAGAAATTCATTTGAAGCAAATAACAGATAACCATATCTTTTTATATTTTTGGAGCATGAAATTTTTTCGCAAATATCATAAATGGCTAGGGATTATAATAACCCTGTTTATTCTAATATTTTCTGTATCAGGAATTATTTTAAACCATCGTAATTGGTTTTCAGGATGTAATGTTGACCGAAATATTATGCCGGAGCAATATCATTATAAAAACTGGAACAATGCTTCAGTAAAAGGAACGCTTCGAATCAACTCCGATAGTATTTTAATATACGGTGCAATTGGTATCTGGTTAACTGATAGTTCTTATTCTCATTTTACCGATTTTAATCAAGGATTTAGTCAAGGAATGGATAACCGAAAAACCAATAAGCTTTTCAAAGCAGGTAACCATTTGTTGGCAGGTACGCTTTTTGGTTTGTATGAGTATAATTATCAACTTAATAGTTGGTACCCTATTAAAGAAATGAACCATGAAATTATGGATTTGGCCTTAAAGCAAGATACATTGCTCGTTCTTACCCGCTCAAACCTATTTAAATCGACGAATTTGCTCCAATACGAACCCATTGTTCTGCCTGAACCTGAAGGTTACAATAATAAAGTTGGACTCTTTAAAACTTTATGGGTAATTCATAGTGGGGAAATATATGGGGCTTTGGGTAAACTGTTGGTTGATTTTATAGGTTTGGTTTTTATCTTTTTAAGCATTACCGGAGTTATATATTTTATAGCACCATGGCTAATTAGAAGAAAAAAAGAAAAAAAATTACCCATTGCTGGAGTAGTTAAAATAAACCGTTTTTCGCTTAAATGGCACAATAAATTAGGTTGGATTCTAATCCCTTTTTTACTTATAACAACCCTTACCGGGATGTTTTTACGTCCGCCATTATTGATAGCCATTTTTTCATCAAATGTTAGTAAAATTCCTTATACTGAATTGGATACGCCCAATGCTTGGTTCGACAAACTTCGAAGAATTGTTTATGATGAAACTAAAAACCGATATTCACTGGCAACTATTGATGGACTTTATTTTGTAAATTCTGATTTAAGTGGAGTTATGATTCCTGCCCAGACTCAACCCCCAATAAGTGTGATGGGAGTAAATGTTTTTGAGCAAATTAACCCAGATCAGTATTTAATTGGTTCATTTGAAGGATTATTTATTTTGGATGAATCCAACGAATTGGTTTTTGATTACGTTGAACAAAAAACATATATCCCGGCAAAAAGAAGGGGAGCGCCCATTGGAACTCACATGTGTACGGGTTATTCCCGGGATTTTTCTTTGGGCACCGTTTTTTTTGACTATAATTTAGGAGCCATTCCACTCGAAACATCGGAATCATTTGCGCCTATGCCAGAAATTATCAAAAATCAGCCGCTGTCGCTATGGAATGTAGCATTGGAGTTTCACACGGCAAGAATCTTTGATTCAATAATAGGAAGTTTTTACCTGTTAATTATTCCATTAATTGGATTATTCACTTTGTTTGTATTGGTTTCAGGCTTTATTGTATGGTACCGGTATTATCGCTAAAATTGATATTCATTTTTACTGGATTCATTAGTAATTGAAATATGATTCCGTTAATTTATTGCCAGTCAAGTATTCGTTTTTCGCCAGAAATAGCCTTAATTTCATTTATTTCCTGTGTAATTTCAATCACACCTTTGTACTGTTGGTTTGTATCACGGACAGCAAAATATTGAATTAGAATAAAGGCCTCGCGCATTTTTATCCAAAAGTCAGCTTTGTCTTTACTTCCGCTTTTAAATGATTCAATTATCTGACTCACAACATGCATACTTTCTGGGGGATGACAATTTTGTACTTATCGTCCAATAATTGCATTGGTTCTTGGGAAAATACGTTTTTTTGGAGTTGAAAAAAACCTTACTGTATCAGTTTCATCTACAAAAGTGATGTCAATAAGTAAAATTAGAATTTTTAATTTTTACATTCGCTCAAATAATTGTTTTATTATAAAAAACAATGATATATGTTATATAATAATGTTTTTTTGTGTAGTGGAACGTTCAAATGTTTATGAACTTTATATAAGTTTACGCAATTGAATACACATTAAATTAATGGTAAATCTATCAATTAAACAATTATATTAGTTATTTAACAATTCTTGCTTATGAAAATTCATGAATACCAAGCGAAAGAGATATTCGCAGATTATAAAATTCCTGTTCAGCAACAGGTGGTTTGCTATACACCAAAGCAAGTGGCTGAAGCTTATGAAACAATTAATGGGCCTGTGGTTGTTAAAGCTCAGGTTTTAGTTGGAGGAAGAGGCAAAGCGGGGGGTATAAAATTTTGTGCCACAAAGGAAAAAGCATTGGAAGCGGCGAATAATATTTTAGGAATGAATATTAAAGGCTTAATCGTTGAGAAAGTTTTGGTATGCAAAGCGGTAAATATTGAAAATGAATTATATGTTGGATTGATTAATGATAGAAACACTAAATCGGTATTACTTATGGTTAGTGCCGAAGGAGGTGTTGAAATTGAAGAGGTTGCAAAAACCCATCCTGAAAAAATTATTAAAGTAGCTATTGATCCATTAATTGGATTACAGCCGTATCAAGCCCGAAATGTGTTCTTTCAAGTGATGAAGAACGGAAACCATGTACGACAAGCAGCTGATATATTGGTTAAACTTTATAAACTATACGTAGAAAAAGACTGTTCCTTGGCTGAAATAAATCCTATGGTGATTGATGATCAGAACAATGTAATTGCTTTGGATGCCAAAATAAATTTTGACGACAATGCCTTGTTCCGTCATACTGAATATGATGCAATGGCTGATTATACCGAAGATGAAAAATTGGAGGTGGATGCTAAAGATAAAGGATTAAGTTATATTAAACTTGATGGGAATATCGGTTGCATGGTGAACGGCGCAGGTTTGGCTATGGCAACCATGGATATGATTAAATTGTATGGCGGCAATCCAGCCAATTTTTTGGATATTGGAGGCAGTTCAAATCCTCAAAAAGTGGTACATGCCATGGAATATCTGCTCAACGACAAAAAAGTGGAAGCTGTATTAATCAATATTTTTGGAGGAATTACCCGTTGCGATGATGTGGCCCGGGGTTTATTAGATGCCTTTAAAATAATGAATGTAAAAATTCCTATTGTAATCCGTCTTTCAGGAACTAATGCAAAAGAAGGACGTGAATTATTGAAGGATAATAAAACATTAATTACAGCTGATACTATGGGTGAAGCCGCCAGAAAAGTAATAGAAGCAGCAAAAAAAGCATAAAATAGAATGGATTAAGAAACTTGAAAAAGTAAAAAATATGAGCATATTATTAAATAAAGATACTAAGTTGGTGGTACAGGGAATGACCGGACGTGATGGTGGTTTCCATACAGAAAAAATGAAAGCCTACGGAACAAATGTGGTAGCAGGTGTTTCACCGGGAAAAGAAGGAACGCATGTGAATGGGATTCCGGTATTTAACACCGTTGAAAATGCGGTAAAAGCGACCGGAGCTAATACATCCATAATTTTTGTTCCAGCATCGTTTGCTGCCGATGCTATTGCTGAAGCCTCTGAAGCTGGGGTTAAGTTGGTTATAGCAATAACAGAAGGTATTCCTACATTAGATATTATCCGGGTAACGCCAATTTTGGAAAAAAATGGTACAAAAATGATTGGACCCAATTGTCCGGGTTTAATTTCACCGGGACAAAGTATGGCTGGGATTCTTCCGGTTTCCATATTTAGCGAAGGTAATGTAGGTTTAATTTCACGCAGTGGAACCTTAACTTATGAAATGGTGAATCAATTAACCACTAATGGAATTGGACAAAGCACCTGTATTGGAATTGGTGGCGATCCGGTTATTGGGTTGCACTATATTGAATTGTTAACCATGTTTGAGGCCGATAAGGATACTCATGCCATAGTACTTTGTGGTGAAATTGGGGGCGATGCCGAAGAGCAAGCCGCAGCCTTCATTAAAGCTAACATAACCAAACCTGTGGTGGCATTTATTGCTGGCCAATCGGCTCCTGCCGGAAAGCGGATGGGTCATGCCGGGGCATTAATAACTAGCGGTAGCGGAACAGCTGCTGAAAAAATTAAAGCATTTGAAGCCGCCGGCGTAAGAGTTGCTAAAGAACCAGCCGAAATGCCGGAACTTATAAAAAAGGCATTAAAAAAATAAAATCAAAAAGCTCCGGAAATCCCGGAGCTTTTCTTTCGTAGTAGGCAATTTGCTCCCAATGGAGCTGGTTTGAAAAACAACAAAAACAACAATTAGTAAAAATGAAATCTATTTAGTGTGCTTTATTAGTTAATATTTTCATTGATTACACGAATTAATAACTGGTTTAATAATTCCACTTCAAAAGTTCCAACCGTTGGCACTAAGTGTTCACCTCCAATACCACTATCACCGGTTATAAAAATATAAGTTCCATTTGTAGTTAAAGCCAACGAACGCATTAAAAACTCAGTGGAATAATCAATACCACTAGCAGTTATTGGAATTAACTTGATACCTATTTTTGATGCTGCTTGAGTATATTGATTGATCCTGCTTATAATTTGTGATTCATTATGAGGTGGTGCATCCAATAAAATGAAACACAAACTAGCCCGATTATTGGAACCCCAATCCTGATTAAACAGGGTTTCATTTAAAGCTGTATGAACAGCTTCTGGAAAATCGCCGCCACCGTTTGCCATTTGATTATCAATAAAATTGATTAAAACGGTTTTATCAGCATTGAATGCAGAACTCCGGGTAACATATTCATCATCAGTGTCGCGATAAAAAACAGAACCATAGCGGAAATTGAGGTTTGGATTTTCAGAATTAATCCGTTGAATTACATCTTGAAGTTCCACTTTTAAATATTCCAGTTCATCACCCATAGAACCTGTGGCATCAACCATAAAGTGAATATCAACCTGAGTAGGGGCTATTGAACTGATTGGAAAAATTACTTTATTGGTATCAATACTAAAGGGAAGTACTGTATCTAATTGAACCGTATTATCGGAATAACTCAACGTAGCAGATAGAGCTTCATCGGTCTGATTTTCAATAAAAAGCTGATTCCACAATTCAGCTTTTCCATGGTTATCGGTTTTTGATTCCCATACAATTGCTCCATTTTTTTTTAATTTTATAATGCAATTAATTAAGGGTTGGTTATTCGCATCGGTAATTTTAAAGCAATAACGCTTAAAAGGGAAAAAAACCCAACTTTTTAATGATTTATTAAAATCGGAGTTTTGCTGCAGATTATTCCAAAAAGTCCAATTATTCAAGTCGTTCCATTCGCCAGCAGTAATCTGACCCGCCTGAATGGTACTATCGCCATTTCCGGAACCTCCGGAACCTCCGGTGACATCACCGGTTAACCCAATATAATCCTTATCCGTTGATCCGGAAATATCAGAAGATGATTCTCCGCAGGCAATAAATGAAAAGGAGAGAAGAATAATTATTTTGGAAAAATGGTTCATTTTTATTGTGTTTTTTTGTTTAACTCTGGTATGACGCAACAACTTTTAAAATGGATGCGTTCATGAAAAATTAAGTTTCATTGCTTTAATCACAGCTAGGCGAAAATTTAAAAAGCTACAATAACCAACAATCCCTTACCTTAAAATTATATCTTTGTAGGCAATTTTTCAATAAAAAGTAAGCAGCTAATGGACATCGTAAAAATTTTAAAAAGCCAGATAGTTATCGGATTGCCAATACTGTATGGCAGTGAAACCGATTCACAACAGATTCAAATTTATAAAACCCGAAAGGAATTTGTAGGCGATTATACCTTGGTGGTATTTCCTTTCTTGAAAAGTTCAAAGAAGGGACCGGAACAAACAGCAGCCCAAATTGGAGACTACCTGAGCCAACAGTTACAGGTTATCGAAAATTACAATGTGGTGAAGGGTTTTTTGAACCTAAAATTGACGCAAAAATTTTGGGTGGAATTTTTAAAAGAGATTTCTGCATCAGAACAATTTGGGATAAAAACGCCCGGTGAAAGTGGAAAAACAATGATGGTGGAATATTCTAGTCCAAATACCAATAAGCCGTTGCATTTAGGCCATATCAGGAACAATTTACTGGGATTTTCGCTGGCTGAAATATTAAAAGCTAACGGACACAAAGTTGTTAAGGTAAACCTGGTGAACGATAGAGGAATCCATATATGCAAATCGATGCTGGCTTGGCAAAAATGGGGAAATGGCGCTACGCCAGAATCAACCGGATTGAAAGGCGATAAACTGGTGGGTAATTACTATGTGGCTTTTGATAAAGAATACAAAAAAGAAATAGCGGCTCTGGAAGCCAACGGGTTAACTACCGATGAAGCCAAAGAGCAAGCGCCTTTAATTCAGGAAGCAAGGGAGATGCTCCGCCAGTGGGAAGCCGGCAATGAAGAAGTGAACCAACTGTGGCACACCATGAACCAATGGGTTTATGCCGGGTTTGATGTTACTTATCGGACTCTGGGTGTCGATTTTGATAAAATCTACTATGAATCGGAAACCTATAAATTGGGGAAATCGCTGGTTTTGGAAGGTTTAGCCAAAGGTGTATTAAAACAGCAAGCCGATGGTTCTGTTTGGGCCGATTTGACCGAGGATGGTTTGGATCAGAAAATATTACTCCGTTCCGATGGTACGTCGGTTTATATGACTCAGGATTTGGGAACGGCGCACCAACGGTTTCAGGAATTCCACATCAACGATTTGATTTATGTGGTTGGAAACGAACAGAACTACCATTTTCAAGCCTTAAAGCTGGTACTCAAAAAGTTGGGATTCAATTGGTCCGATCACATCCAGCACTTGTCGTATGGAATGGTGGAACTGCCTGAAGGCAAGATGAAATCGCGCGAGGGAACGGTGGTTGATGCCGATGACTTGATTGCAGAAATGGTGGAAACCGCCCGCGAAACATCGCAGGAATTGGGTAAACTGGATGGCAAAAGTGACGAAGAAGCCAGCGAAATATACCATATGATAGGGTTGGGAGCTCTCAAATATTTTATTTTGAAAGTGGATCCCAAAAAAACCATGATGTTCAACCCCAAAGAATCCATTGATTTTAATGGGAATACCGGTCCGTTTATCCAGTACACGCATGCCCGTATCCGTCCCATTTACCGAAAAGCCGTGGAAATGGGAATCCATAATCAGGAATTGGGTGGCAACACAACAACGCTTTCCGAAAAGGAACAGGAATTGATAAAGCTTTTGTACGATTTCCCTTCGGTGGTGGAAGAGGCTGGAGCCAATTACAGTCCCGCTTTAATAGCCAATTACATTTTTGAATTGGCCAAAGAATACAACCAGTTTTACCATGAGCACCCCATACTTAAAGAAACCGATGAACAGCAACGTGCCATCCGTTTAACGCTTTCCTCCAGCGTTGGCAAAACGCTTAAAACCGGGGCAGGGTTGCTTGGTATTGATGTTCCGGAAAGGATTTAGGAATAAAAATGGATGGAGGTAGATAGCTAATTACATATTTCATTTTGTTATTTTCCCCCACCGGCCTATGGCCACCTCCCCCAAGGGAGGACTAGCGCTGAGTGTAAGTTGGTAGAACAAAAAAAAAGCCGGTAGTTCGTACAATTTGTACTACAACCATTCTCCCCTAAACCTAGGGGAGATGCCGACAGGCAGAGGGGTACAAGAAACACAAACTCATAAGGTTATAAGTGTGAATACCATTGCATTTGTGTTATGTATTTATCTAACGATCTCTGTCGGTTTATTTTTAGATTGGATTATTCCAAAAAAAACAACGACAACCAAAATGGAAATCGTTGTTTTTGTTATTGAATTATAGATTAAAACAGAAATTACATTACTCCCAAGCTTATCAGGGTTTCAAAAAGGCATCCTTATTCACAAAAAGTACCTGTTGTATAGGGTCCCATTTATAAACCGATCCTTTGTTTTGCGATGAGGTGTAAACCAATTCGCCCAAGTTGTTAATAAATGCCTTAACCACAATAGGGGCAAGGTTATCGCCTTCAATTTGAACCGAATAATCAGGTGTTTGGTTGTCTTGAATTTCCGAATAATCGTCGAACGAATTACTGGTTAAATTCTGTATTTTTGAAAAGTACTCATTCACTTTTACAGAATCTGCCATCATGCCATTTATGAGCCATTTACCGTTTTGGTTTTCCATGGCAAAAGCTCTATCGGCAGCATAATCGAAGGTAATTTTTTTCCAGTTTTCGGGTTTGCCAACTACCACCGAGTTTTCGCGGAATGCGCTAGCATCGCGGTTAAACATCATGCTTAAATAGCCATCAACCGCATACACCACCTTATCGCTGGCTTTACGGATGTACGAAGTCATTACCACTTGCTGTTGCTGCTGATAAGGGTTTCCACCTTGAGGCTGTGAGTACGAGAATTTCCCCAGAACCAGGTCGGCCAAAGTTTTATCCCCATTTTTCAAAGTAATGCGTGTTCCCAAAGTATCGTTTACTTCATAGTCAACCCATTTGTCTTTGGTGGTTGAAGCTACCCGCTTGGGTTTTAAGGCATTCAATTGGTTCAATAGCTCTTTAATGGTCTCGTTATCGGCCTGAACTTTTTTACCCTTGTTATTTATCAGCCACTCATTTTGCTCTTTTGTAAAATTTACCGTGGCTGCCGATTTTTTCAAATCAATAGCAATTGCGGTAACCTTGGCGGTATCTAACTTAACAATGAACTCGTCAAAGGAACGGTCGCCTTGCGATTTTTCCTTTATTTTTATTGCCACCAAAACCAGAATTAGAACGCCCAGTACGATGGAAATTGTTTTCATATTCTTAGACATAACCTTCCTCCATTCTTTTCATCCGTAAATTGCGCTGTTGCTGGCTTCTGATGAATCCAATAATGACGATAAGCAAGATGGGCAACGAAAAATTCAGCCATTTCAGGAATGTTTTCCGTCCATCTTCCAATTGGTCGAGCGGGCGCGAGTTGATAACCTTGGTGCGCAGGTCAATCAATCCGGTATCATCGCCCAAATAATCAATGGAATTCACCATTAAGTTCACATTGTCGGGGTTGTGCTGACGGGCTTGTTGGCCTTTGCCATTGATAGCAAAATCGCCATCGGCAATTACCACCATTTTTGAAAAGGTATTTCCTACAATATTTCCCTCAAACAGTCCACCAACAGGCAGTTTAGCCAACGGGAAATCCTGTTTGGTCCAGTTTTTTTGTATGTCGAAATACAAAGGGGAAGATAAGGTGCCCGCATTTTCAGAAGTAGTCAACAATGGGGTAAACTTAACCGCAGAATCGCCCACATAAGTTAAGGTGCTCACAAATTGGGCAACTACTTGTTCCAGCCCTTTGGTGATGGAATGATCGGCAAAATTTGAGATAATGGGAATGTAAGGGAATTGAATCTGTGAAGTAAACGAAAAGGCTCCCTGTTGCTGTTGTACTCCAACAGTGGCACATTTTGCATCAATCACAAAATTATTTTCAACCATTATTTTTTTGTTGGCCAACCAAGTTTCAAGTCCCGTGGTCAGCGATTCGCCGCGTTGCTCCTGAAGTTTGCCATCAACTCGGTTCATGGCAATATAAATTTTACCTCCGTTGGCCAAAAACGCATCCATTTCCCTGAATTCTTCGGGTGCAATGGAGTCGGTAGGAGCAATGATAGCCAATGTTTTAACCCCTTTCAGGGCATCGGTACCTGGAGTCAGTTTTATGGCGCGTGGTTGGTACAAAACGGTTAGCTCTGTCATGGCTTGTTGCATAGCCCCCAATTCCGGTTCGCCATGGCCCTGAAGAAAGGCTACCACCGGTTTGCTGGTTGCGGAAAGTTTTTTGATTCCCGACGATAAGGCATATTCCATGGCCGAACCGGGCTGCATGAATGGGATTACCTCGGTTTGTTCCCCTTTCTGGATAACCGCGCCAAGGAATGCTTTCTGCGTTTTCATCTGATCTTTTTCGCGAACGTTTATTTGTACGGGTTGAATGCCTTTGCTCATGGCCTCTTTTTCCTTTTCCTCATCGGCGCTGGGGTTAACAAATTCGTACATCACGTTATTTTTCGATATGTTTCGGTATTCCGTCAACAGTTCTTTAAAATCTTGCCTGGTTTTTGCAATATCGGGCGGAAGGTTTTCCGAAAAATAGGCCGTAATGGTAATGGTCTCATCCAAATTGCGAAGGATGTCCTTTGTTGCCTTGCTTAAGGTGTATCGGTTGTCTTCGGTCAAGTCGAGCCGCAGGAACAGCTTTTCGGACAATAAATTGACCAAAACCAGAGCCAATAACACAAACAGTATATATAAACCGGCACTTTTTGCTTTCATAGCTTATAAATTTTTAATTTTTACGATGTTTTCGATTTCAACGTCCTTTCAGCCAGAAAAAGACCTGCAACCGTTAATGAAATAAAATAGATCAAGTCTTTGGTATCAATAACCCCGCGGGTAATGCTATCGAAATGGGTATTCATGCTCAAATAGTAGAATACCTTGCCAAAAACGCCCGAAAAATGGCCTGCGAGAATTGTAAAGAATAAATGGAAGAAGATTCCCACTACCAACGAAATTAAAAAGCTTACAATTTGGTTATTCGATAAAGAACTGGCAAACAAACCGATACCCACATAAACACTGCTCATTAGAATCAATCCCAAATACCCACTTAACACAGCGCCGTGATCGATGCTACCGATGTTGGCAATGGTAATGTAATAGGGGAGCGTTAGCACCAAGGCAATACCCACCAAAATCATAATGGCCAAGTATTTACCTACAACAATTTGTTGATGGCTGATGGGTTTGGTAAGCAGCAACTCAATGGTGCCCGACCGTGTCTCTTCGGCCAGCGAACGCATGGTTAATGCGGGTATCAAAATAAACAGCGTGATGTATGCCACATAAAAGAAAACCTGCATTGAGGCTTGTCCCATCATAAAAACATCGGAATTGCCAATGCCGTAAATCCAGGTGAGCAATCCGCTGAACACCAGGAAAAGTACTAATAAAATGTATGCCATCAGGGAATCGAAGTTCGATTTTAGCTCCTGTTTGGCAATTATCCATATTGGTCTCATAGTTATTTTTTTACTGTTACTATTTAGTTACTTCATAGTCAATTCCCTGAAAATGTCTTCCAGCTTGGTTTCCACTGGCGTCATTTGGGTAAGGGTCCAGCCATTGTCCACGCAAAGTTTGAATATTTCCCTTTTCGACGAAGCTCCGGGTTTGCCCTGAACCTCAATTATATCACTGCCGGTTGTACTGTCAACTAAAGCCACGCTTGGCAAGGCCTGCAATGCTTTTATGGCTTGGTTGCGGTCGGCATCTTCAATTACCACTTTCAACAATTCGCCGCCTTTTTCGGCTTTGCGCAGTTCCTGGGCGGTTCCGTTGGCCACAATTTTTCCTTTGTTAATAATCAAAATACGGTCGCACGTGGCTTCCACCTCGGCCAAAATGTGTGAACTGAGGATTACCGTTTTTTCGCGCCCAATTTTTTTAATCAGCTCACGGATTTCTACAATCTGGTTCGGATCAAGACCTGTTGTAGGCTCATCAAGTATGAGCACTTGCGGATCGTGAATCAAAGCCTGCGCCAAACCCACCCGTTGGCGGTAGCCTTTGGAGAGTTCGTTGATGCGTTTGTGCTTTTCGCCTTCTAGGCCGCAAACCCTTACCATTTCAAGGATTCGGTCTTTAATTTTTTCTTTCTTTATCCCTTGGAGTTCGGCCACATAGTGCAAATAATCAATTACGGGCATCTCCGGGTATAAAGAATTATGCTCGGGCAAATAACCGATTGATTTTTTAATCTGTTCCTGATCGTTCCAAATGGAATAATTTCCAATGGTAATCTCACCATCGGTGGGGGTTAGGTAACTGGTGATGGCTTTCATGGTGGTGGTTTTACCGGCACCGTTGGGCCCCAGGAAACCAAGGATTTCACCTGTTTTAACCTCAAACGAGATATTATCCACCGCGCGTTGCGGGCCATACCTCTTGGTCAGGTTTTTAACTACAATATCCATACGTTGTTGGCAGTTATGGTTTATACTATTGTTATTTTGATAATAGTTGCGGCCACAAATATAGAAAGCGGGTAGTTATCGAAAAACAGGGAAAACGTTAAAGTTGTGTTAAAAGCAATTAACAATTATCAATTAACAATGAGTAATTAACAATGAGTAATTAAATTTGGGATATACATCTGTTACCACCAATCCAAAAAGACAATCACGGTAGAGAACTGAATAATGTATATTAGCAAAAAAAATGAAATGATTGGAACGGATAAGATATCAGAAATAATTAATAAAATAGCTTTTGGGTTTAATCTAGAAAAGATTATTCTTTTTGGTTCGTCTGCAACCGGAAATCCCAATGAAGATAGTGACTTGGATTTGTTTGTAATTAAAGATACTGATTTACCCAGACCACAGAGAACAGTGCTTGTAAGAAAAATGATTTATGGTTCTAAGGTTCCTATTGATTTGATTGTTTATTCACCAAAGGAGATAGATGATTCAAAGGAAAATAAATTTGGATTCGTATATGAAGTGCTAAAAACAGGAAAGACTTTATATGAGCGGGCAAGTTGATGAAATAGATAATGGAGTAGTAAATGAGACCATGATTTGGGGACAGCAACTATTCGAAAATTTCGAATAGTTGTCGACTCGTTTTGTTCGGTCGATTTATAAATCTCTTTAATATGATAATTAATAGTATTCACTTCAACCTCAAAAAGCACGGAAATCAATTTCTGTGAAAGCCATACTTTTTCGTCTTCAATGCGTACCTCAATGGTATTTTCACCGGCTTGTTTTGTAAAGACAAGGAATTCGGCAGTACTGTTGCGTATTTGCAGTTTCTTGCTCATAAAATATCTATTTTGACTTTAGCCAATTATCTGTATCAAATACTAACAATTTGCATTAATTTATATTTATAATTTTCGCACTATATTTCGAATAATTACTCAACAAGTATTGATTCGGCGCTGCTAAAATAATTGTTTTCCAAATCAAATTTTTTGTCATCTATCCAATAGCAGGCAATATATCTACTATTTGCATTAGAAATACAATATCCAGAAACATAAACATTTGTGTTTTCAATATCAATTCCTGTTCCCCAAGTGATTTTTCCTTCCAAAGGATACAAATCACTATTAATTAAATAAAAACCTGTAGTATCTTCGTGTTGGGGGGAAGGATATCTATGCCCAGTACAATAAATATTGCTATTAACATACATATCCGCAATAAATCCATCACCAAATTCATTAATTTGTCCATTTACCCAATAACAAGCTTTATCTTTATGTTCATAGTATTCTCTACTACCTGCAACATAAACATCCCCATGATTTATTTCAATATCAAAAGCCATACAATTATATCCTAACACATACCTTTTATTATCAATCCAATATCCTGATTCAGGACTTCGGTCGGCTAAATACAAGGTGTTATTTACATATTTAATCGAACTTATTTCGCTATAACCCAATATAAAATATGATGACAAATCTGTTTTTTTACCGTTTACCCAATAGCAAGCCCCATCAGGAGTTTTTCCACTAACATAAATTGAATCGTTTTGCACAAAAATTGAATATGCCTCACCTGCTTCAAGGACATGTATTTCTGATTTTTTCTAGTAACAAGCAACAGGTCCGGTATCTGTGTATAATCGACCAGCAATATATACCTGATCGTTATTTACGAATAATTCATAAGCATCTGAAAACTTAGCATTAAGATTAGGTAAATCAAAACGTTGCGAATTCACCCAATAACAGGCTTGATATTTTTCATAAAAATTGGATGCGTCGCCATCCAAAGCAATTTTGCCACATATATAAATTTTTGGATTTAATTCAGTATTGTCTTTTTTACAGCTAATAGTATGTGCAAATAAAATAGTAGCAATTGGAAGCAAATAAATTCTACTCATTTTCTAAATGATTATTTAATTGAACAATAAATATTTAATTAATTAAATTGAAATTTTAACTATTTCAATCGCTCAAATATTTATCCATTAACCCAATGAGTTTTTTGGTTTTAATGGGTTTGGCAATAAAATCGTTGCAGCCGGCATCGAGGGCTTTCACTACGTCGTCGTACATGGCATAGGCCGTTTGGGCAATGATGGGGATTTTTTTGTTAAAAGTCCTAATTTCCGTAGTGGCATCATACCCGTTCATGCCCGGGAGTTGAATATCCATGAGCACTAAATCGAATGGTTGGCCACTCTTTACCGTTTCAATGGCTTTCAAACCATTGACAGCGCGGGTTAAATCGAGTTCATATTTTTTAAGTATTTCAACCAGCAAATCGTAATTTTCGTTGGTATCTTCTACAATCAGTACTTTTTTGCCTTTCCAAGTAAGGTGTTCTGTCTCCATTTTTGATTGCAGTAGTGATTTCTCAATCATGGCCTTGTGGGTAAAACAGAAGGTAGAACCGGTTCCTGGTGACGATAAGCACCAGATGATGCCACCCAATGTTTCTACATTTTTTTGAGCAATGCTGAGCCCAAGTCCGGCATGGTTTTCTTTATTTATGGACACAAACGGGTTAAATATAAGCTCCGTGTTTTCCGGTTCTATTCCAATACCGGTATCTTTAATAAAAAACACGATTTCATTTTCATTATAAATGTCGTATCCAATTTCAATTTTACCATTTACGGTAGCCTCAATAGCATTTTCAAGAAGCAGGAACAAGGTGTTATTCAATAATGCTTCATCGGTGAAAATAGAAATGTCGTGAACCGGAAGAATAATGTTGGCATCCAGTTTATTTGCCTGAATAAGGGAAGTATTGGTTTCAAAAAAGTCTTTTAGTAATTTATTCACAAACAGATTTCGCGGGGAAAAATTCTCCTGAGCATGCCCGTATTGAGTCCAATCGGCGATGCGTAATATGGGTTTCAGGCAGCTTTCGGCATCGGGGGGCACATTGTGCGCTGTGCACAGCTTGCTGCACCATTGCCTGAGTTGTTTTGATATTTAAAATTTTCTTGAATCAGGTTCTGTTTCTCCTCTTTAAGGTTGCGCTCAACTTGCTTAATTTGTGTAATATCGCGCGATACATTCAATACCGAATCAACCGTTCCATCTTTGGCCAATTCGGGTACCATGTGGGCTTGAAATACTTTAGTATCTGTTTTTGTGGGTAAGCGGAATTCAAATTTCAACGTCCGGCCGGTGCGGAACACTTCTAAATGCATTTCCTCTAAAAACGATACCAAATCGGGTTCCAAATCCAGTTCCAAGTTATTACGACCAATAAACTGGTTGATTGGGATTCCGGTAAGCGTTTCAAATGTTTGGTTGACATACAAATAGGTTAAGTCCTTATTATAACGGGTTATCAGATCAGGAGAGTTCTCGGCAAGCATCCTGAAATCAGTCTGACTTTTGCGCAAGGCTTGTTCAATCCGTTTGCGGGCCGTAACATCCGAAGTTATTATATAGGTACTCTGCTTACCATCGGTTCTTTTTGATAGGGTATAATTGTTTTTAATACATTTTTCAACCCCTAATTTGGTGCTTATCCAAAATTCAAAACTATGGATGCCTTGGGTCGATTCTTTCAATTTTTCTTTGAATGCCCTCAAGCGATCTTTTTCAAATTCCAATGCCATTCCAAACTCATCCATATCACGCATTTCATCTTTGCTGAATCCGGTTATTTGGCAAATGCTTGAATTAATAAACACCTTCTTTTCATCTTCAATAATTACAATACCTTCGGCAATATTTTCGGCCATCTGCAAAAAGCGGTATTCACTTTGTCGCAAAGCCTCCACTACTTTTTGCTGATTACCTATGCTGCGCTGAAATACGATTAAATGATAGCTTATACTATCGTTAAAACAATAGATGGTAATTTCAGATGAAATAGCGGTTCCATTTTTATCTTTTACATGTGATAAAAATATTGCACTTTCCATAGGAATTAGCGATGTACTGAATTTGAAGTACTGTTCCATGGAATTAAAAAGTCCTAAATCAATGGGTGACATGTTTTCAATTTCTTGCTGGGAATATTTTACTAATTCCACACCACTCTTATTTACTTTTCTAATTCTAGGAATGTTATCCTGCTTATTGGCGATAATTACAAAAGCAGGCTGCTTTACCGCATCAAATAAAAAATCGAAACTGAATAGCTCAGGGATTTGACTATTCCGTAAACTCAGGTTTTCCTTTTCTAATTCTTCAAATGTCAACATCACTTTTTTATCTTTATTTTCCATAGTTTATTGTTCCTAATTCTTAATTCTGAAATAACCAAACGTTAGGTTCCCCGTTTTTTAAATAGGAGCCCCTCATCATACTTAACGTATTGAAACTCATGCTTACTGTTCCTTTTTTATCAATTCCAATAACACCGCCTTTTCCACCAACCTTTTCTAAATCATTTATTGCATCATTCGCTGCATCAGTAAGGTTTTGTTTCTTGTATTTAATTCGGGCTGCAATGTCGTAAGCCACTGTATATCGTATAAAATACTCCCCATGCCCGGTAGCTGAAATAGCACAAGTTTGGTTGTCGGCATAAGTTCCAGCACCAACAATGGGAGAATCGCCCACTCGTCCGTACATTTTATTGGTCATTCCACCGGTTGAAGTTCCAGCGGCTAAATTTCCATATTTATCCAATACTACACATCCTACCGTTCCCATTTTTTCATCTGCCATACTTTTTTGAAGCTTCTGCCACTGCTTTTCGGTATAAAAATAATCGGTTGAAACCATTTCCAGTTTATTGTTTTGGGCAAATTCTTCGGCACCCTCACCAATTAATAAAACATGTTTTGAATGTTCCAATACGCAAAGTGCTGCTTTTATGGGATTCTTTATATGCGAAACCCCGGCGACTGCACCGGTCATTTTTGTTTTTCCATCCATAATACATGCATCCAATTCATTCGTACCTTTATGCGTGAAAACAGCGCCTTTTCCAGCGTTAAATAAAGGGGAATCTTCCAATAGTTCAATAACAGCACTAACAATTTGCAGTGCGGAATCGCCTTTTTCTATGTTGGCCATCCCAATTTTTAACGCCTCGTACAATTTCGATTCATATTCAGCAACCAATTCCGCATTAAAATCAATTTTGGTGTAATCACCTGCGCCACCATGAATAACCAGTCCATAAGTTGTTAACGTCTTTTCTGTAGTATCTTGATATTCAGTTTTCTGTGTAATAGTTATTTCTTTATCATCCGGAGTGTTAATCCGTTTAACAAACTGTATTAATATATAGGGAATTAAAAATAGAACAAGAATGAATAAGATGGGTTTTATATTGTTGAATTTCATGTTTCAATAGGTATTTTTGTGAGCCATATACAAAAATAAGAAAGTTCACTTCTTAAAAAACCGATCTTGAAAAATAAAACATTTTTAGGTAACAGAATGTATCATTGTTATAGAGCAAACAGTTTGGCAACAGCAATAAAAGGGTTGCAGGGTGACAAGGTATAAAGGTAGCAAGGTAGCAAGGTAACAAGGTTACAGGGTTGCAGGCCGCTGGTTACTGGTTTCTAATTTCTAATCTCATGTCTCATATCTCAAATCTCATATCTCATATCTCAAATCTCATGTCTCTAATCTCTATCATTAAAGAACAATTTCATGGATTCTCTGTTTTTAATGGATTTATAGGCTGGGTTTTAACCAATTTTTAATATTTTTAACTTTTTAATCAAATTATACGATGCAAAGGATTTATTTATTTTTTATTGGAGGGTTGGTAATCCTAATGTTTTTATTGCTTTGGGGATGTACATTCAACAGCGAAGAGGAGTACTTCGAAAAAACCGAATGCGACACTACCGGATTGGTTTATGAGGATTTGACTTATATTTTTACCGATGTTTGTGCCAGATGCCATTATCAGGGAAATCCTTACCGGTCAGATATTGTTATGGATTCTTATGAAGCGATTAAAACCTCAATAAATACCGGACTGGTAATCCCAGCAATCCATCACGAAGGGGATTTGACACCTATGCCCTATAAAGAGCCCAAACTTTCCGATTGCAATAGAGACAAAATTGAGGCATGGGTTGAAGCTGGTATGCCAAAGAGGGCAAAGTAATCAAGTGTATCACGGATTCAATTAATACAAAATCAATGAAAAAACTTTATCTACCGGCACTTTTCGTTTTATGGTTAAACTATTTGAACGGTCAAGATTTAATGGCATTGCTCGATTCGGCTAACACTATCCAAACGCAAAAGGAATTTGTTCAGGGAACTTTCCGGTCGGTGCGGCTAATTAATAGCTACACGTCAGAAATAGCTGAAAAAAACGATTTGGTTTTTAGTATTTCGCACCGCTTCGATCCTATTAACAGCGGCGCATACGAATTGTGGGGGTTGGACCATTCCGAAATACGGTTTGGCTTTGAATATGGGCTTACCAACCGTATATCGTTAGGGCTGGGGCGCAGCAGCCATGAAAAACTGTACGATGGGTTCATTAAAATTAAAATTGCCCGTCAATCATCGGGAGCCAAAAGTTTTCCGCTAACGATTACTTTATTGGAAGGCATGGACATAAAAACCTATAAATATGTGGACGATGTACGCGATTATCCATTTTCGGCCAGGTTGTATTATACCCATGAACTGTTTATTTCAAGAAAAATAAACAATTACATTTCGGCCCAAGTTGTACCCACCTTACTGCACCGGAACATGGTCATAACAAAAGAAGAACAAAATCTGGTGCCTGCCATCGGATTTGGTAGCAATGTAACGGTGAATAAATGGCTATCGTTTAGTGGCGAATATTTTTATTTATTGCCCGGAAATACCGCAGATAACTATTCAAACAGCCTGGCATTCACTATGGAGCTGGAGTCGGGTGGTGGCCACATTTTTCAGATTACTTTAGCCAACTCACACGGAATGACCGAAAAATCGTTTATACCTGAAACAACCGGCAAATGGATTGATGGTGACATTCAATTAGGCTTTAACATCATCCGCGTTTTTCATCCAAAAAAGAAATAAAACTGAAATTATGAAAATACTAAGTACTATTATTCTGGTAACTGCTTCTTTTGCCAACGGTTTTGGGCAAAATGTTTATATGACCTCAAAAAGCAGCATCCATTTTACATCGGATGCACCCTTTGAAATGATTGAAGCCACCAGCACACAGTTGCAAGGGGCTTTAAAAACCGATGACCGTTCGTTTGTGTTCCGTTCACCCATGAACACGTTTGAAGGTTTTAACAGTGCACTGCAAAAAACGCATTTCAATACTACCTATCTCGAAACATCGAAATACCCGTTTACCTTATTTGAAGGGAAGATAATTGAAGAGATGGATTTCAAAAAAACCGGTACCTATCAAGTGCGTGGAAAAGGAAGGTTTACCTGCCATGGGGTAGAGCAGGAGCGTATTATTAAATGTACCGTTAAAGTAACCGCCAATCAAATTGAAGTCAATTCAGATTTTACTGTGCTACTCGACGACCATAACATTAAAATACCATCGGTGGTAAACCAGAAAATTGCCGAGGAGATTGTAGTAAAACTTGAATTAGTTTTAGTTCCTAAAAAATGAGAAAGTTTGTAAATCAACTGCTGTTTGTTTCCTTAATTGGATTAGTTCCATTAATAATTAAGGCTCAAAGCCCGAAGATTGATTCCTATAAAATGCTGAAAAATAGGATCGATGTTGAAGTATCCACTGTATTTCAGGATCAGAATGGTTTTATGTGGATTGGTACCCACGAAGGGTTAATAAAGTATGATGGTGTTGATTTTAAATTATTTACTACCAATAATGGTTTGCTTAGTAACGATGTAACTTGTATTGCTGAAGATACAGATGGGATGCTTTGGATAGGACACAAAGACGGAAAAATATCGTTTTATACACAAAATCAATTCTCTGAATTCATTCCCGAAGAGGGTCAAACGGAAAGACAAATATCTTCATTTTTCTCTGATAACAACGGAACTATTTGGTTTTCAACTTTAGATGAAGGAGTATATTATTTTGCCGGTGAAAACCGCAAACGGTTATACAATATTAATACCGATGATGGTTTGCTGGATAATTATGTTTATTCAATTGCTCAGGACACGGCAGGAAATTACTATTTTGCTACCGATAAAGGAATCTCAATTTACAATAAAACCGAAAAAAAATTCATTGATGAAATAACCATGACCGACGGATTGCCTGATAATTTGGTTAAACAAGTATTTATTCAAAAAAACCGGCTATGGATTGGAATGGAAGAGGGAGGAGTGTGTGTTTGGAACATCAGCACCAAAAAATTTGAACTTATTTCAGAATGGAAATTTAGCTCTATCAACAACTTTGTCTGGTTATCCGACAACGAAATTTGGGTGAGTACTTCACGAAATGGTATTATAAAATGTGAGTTTGATGCAAATGGAGAGCCTTGGTATTCAGTATTTAACAAAGAAACCGGACTATCCGATAACCGCGCCAATTTCATCTATCTCGATTGTGAAACAAATATCTGGATTGGAACCAGAAAAGGCCTATCAATTCGAAAAAATAATAACATTGAGTTTTTAATTAGCCGCACTGGTTTTGATTTAACCAGCATATTTAGTTTTACTATCGACAATCAGGGTAAATATTGGGTAGCATCGCAGGAGGGATTGTTTGTTTATAAACTTGACGAAATGGGTCATTTAACCAAAACCCAATTACTCAATGAAACCCGTTTTCAAGGTATTAGCTTTATTTCGTTATACAACGATAATAATGGCAACATTTGGGCGGGTACTTATGGGTTTGGTGTTTTTGAAATTAATCCTATTACTTATAAATACCGCAACTTTAATTCCTCCAATGGGTTAACCAACGACAATATTATCAACATTACCGGCGATAGCGCTGCCATCTGGCTGTCATCATTGGGAGGTGGAATATCAATGTTGGATATTTCCCAACTAAAAGGTAAAATAAAATCGTTTACTGAGGTAAATGGAATGCCCTCGAATTATGTTTATGATATACTCATTGATTCCAAAAAACAGGTATGGGCAGCTACCGATGGCGGTGGTATTGTTATTATAAATAAAGACACCGTACAGCGGATTCATCACGCACTTCTCGATTCGGTTGCAAATAAAGTATATGCCATACTTGAAGATTCGCAGAAAAATATTTGGATTAATGTGGCCGATCAAGGTATTATTAAATTCGATGGAAAAAATTACCAACGCATTACTGAATCAGAAGGGCTAAACTCCAATTCTGTTCAAAGCATGAGTCTAAATAATCAAGACAATCTGGTTATAATTACTAACCTTGGATTGCAAATTTTCAATCCACGCCAAAATACATTTGAATCGTATGGCGAAGAAGATGGTGTGGCATTTATGGAACCCAACCTAAATTCTGTTTTTAACGATAAAACAGGAAACATTTGGTTTGGTACCGCCAATGGTTTGGTAAGATTAAATGCTAAAAGTGATAAATCCACCGCAAAACCCAAAATACTAATTACAAGTAAAAGTTTATTTTTTAATCCCATTGACAACAGTATTGCTAAGTTTAAACACAATCAAAACCATCTTTCGTTTCAATACACAGGGTTATGGTTTAAAACATCAACGAATTTAGCATACCGTTATCAATTAATTGGATATGACATTGATTGGAGCCCTGAAACCAATTCACGAACCGTAACTTATTCAAACCTACCTGCAGGCAATTTTAAATTTAATGTTCAAGTAAAACATCCCGATGGTACTTGGATTTCATCCAATAAAGCGGAATATTCTTTTGTGATTAAACCTCCTTTCTGGAAAACCATTTGGTTTATTTCTCTTATGGTTATTACCCTGGTTTTTGGAATTTATTGGTTTATTAAAGCCCGAACTCAAAAATTAATCCGCGACAAAGAAATACTGGAAGAGGAAGTCAGGAAGCGGACTGCAGAAATCTGGAAACAAAAGGAAGAAATAGAGGCACAGCGCGATGAAATTGAAGCTCAACGGAACCATGTGATGGAGCAACGCGATCAAATTGAGCTTCAAAACAAAGACATAAAAGCCAGCATACAGTACGCATCACGTATTCAAAAAGCTGTATTGCCTCCATTAGACAGTTTTAATGCCTTGTTGGGTGAATCGTTTGTGTTTTTTAAACCACGCGACATAGTGAGTGGTGACTTTTATTATTTGAATGTTAAAAACGATAAGATAATAGTTGCAGCTGCCGATTGCACCGGTCATGGAGTCCCTGGAGCTTTCATGAGCCTTATGGGAATTTCATTGTTGAACCAGATAATTAGTCTACTCCCCAACAATTTTGATGCGGCATACCTTCTAAATGAATTAAGAGCTAATTTGAAGAAAGCGCTAAGGCAAACGGGTAAAAGCGATGAAGCCAAAGATGGTATGGACATTTCTCTTTGTGTAATTGAAAAGCATAAAAACCAGTTGAACTATGCCGGAGCTTTTAATCCATTACTATTGGTGCGGAATAAAGAGCTTTTCACATATACAGCCAATAAAATGCCCATAGGTATTTTTATAATCCAAGATGTGGATTTCACCAATCATCTGGTTGAAACACAACCTGGAGACATGCTTTATCTTTATTCTGATGGATTTCAGGATCAATTTGGAGGAGCCGACAAACGGAAATTTCTGCCTAAAAGACTAAAGGAAGTATTGGTTGAAATATCGGATCAACCATTGACGGCTCAACATGATTTTCTAGAAAAGACATTTTCACAATGGAAAGGTGATTTATCTCAAATTGATGATGTGTTGGTAATGGGAATTAGAATTGAAAAGTAATGGTTGTAGGAAATCCTTTAACCCACTTCGCTCAATCGTTCCAAAAGCGGGTAACTTATTACGTGCATATTTTTACCGTCAATATTCACAATTCTATCGTTATGGAATTCCTTAAGAATCCGGATGGCACTTTCGGTTGACATTCCACAAAAATCAGCTAAATCGCGACGGGTCAATAACATATTGAATGTATCCGATTCATAAATTTCTCTGGAAAGGTGCAAAATGGCATCTGCAATCCTCCCGTGAAGCTGTTTTTGTGTTAAGCTCATAATCCGCTCAAAATATTGAGAAGTATTTTGATTCAACTGCCCAATAATTTTTTCGGCAAAATCAGAATTATTCCTAATTAAGTATTTAACAATTTCAGCTTGAATACTGTAAACTTTTGAACTATCAATAGAGGCTGCGCTGTAATCGAATATTCCTTTATTGTAGAGCGATGACAGGCCAATAAATTCACCCGGTTTCACAATTTTAAGAATCAAATTCTTATCGTTGTGCTCTTTATAAACTTTAATCAGCCCATCAGATAAAAAAATAATATGAGAAGCAAATCCCCCTTGCTTGCTAAGTATTTCCCCCTTGTTATAATTCAAACTTACCTGATTTTCAACAATTTTCGATAATTGTTCTTCCGATAATTTGTCGAACCAAGGCGCAAAATCTTTTTGAATTTGTTGAATCATAAATTTGCAATTAAAATTTTCCTTAAATATACCTAAATTTGAGGTAAATCATAAATTTTCCTATCACGTTTAACTTTTTTTTATGCAATTTAGTAATTCATTTTACTAATTTTAAAATTGAATAGTTTTAACATTTTTTATTTTAAGCATTTTAAAATCAAGTCGATGCGAAACAATATACCAAATTTACTGCTTGTTGACGATTCTTCAACCAATAATCTATTACTCGAAAGTGCTTTTAAATCGTTGAATTTTAAAATTATAACTGCTCTTTCTGGCGAAGAAGCAATGGCTGTTATGCATAAGAAGGATATAAATTTAGTTTTATTAGACATTATGATGCCCGGTATGACGGGGTACGATGTATTGGATGCAATGAAAAAGGATGAAAAGCTCGCTAAAATTCCTGTCATTTTGGTAACTGCCCGCAATAGATATGAAGAGGAGCATAGAGCCCGTGAAATTGGTGCTGCTGATTATTTTGAGAAACCTCTGAATCTGGATATTTTAATAAAACGGGTGAAAGAGCTGATGAAAGATTAATACATATAGAAGATGCTTTTCTTTCCATCTTTCCATCTTTCCTTTTTTAAAATTGCTTATTGCCTATTGATCATTTGATATTTGATATTTGACATTTGATAATTTTTCTCTTTACCCACCTTCATTTGCTACAGAGTAGTTACAGTTTTTTTAGTTACTGTTCTATTTTTTTATCCTCTGAACATTGCTACTTTTGAGCTTTTTAAAAACTGATTCATGAATTACTTGCAAATTGAAAATCTTTCAAAATCTTATGGCGATCTCGAACTTTTCAAAAATTTAAATTTTACCATTGATAAAGACCAGCGTGTAGCACTAATAGCTAAGAATGGTGCCGGAAAAACTTCATTATTGAGAATTCTTGGAGGAAAAGACACCCAAGATGCTGGAAACATAATTTTTCGAAAAGATATTACCGTTGGTTATTTAGAGCAGGATCCGATTGTAAATTCGGAACTAACCGTAATGGATGAGGTTTTTCAATCGTCGAATCAAGTAATTGCTGCTATAAAAGAATACGAAGATGCTTGTAACGCACATCATCCCGACAAGTTGGATGCTGCCATTCATCAAATGGATACTCTAAAAGCATGGGATTATGAAGTAAGAATAAAACAGATTCTAGCTCAATTAAAAATTACGCAACTTGAACAAAAAGTAGGAGAGCTCTCAGGAGGACAGCAAAAGCGTTTAGCATTGGCTAACCTGCTAATTAATGAGCCCGATATACTAATACTCGATGAACCAACCAACCATTTAGATATGGACATGATTGAATGGTTGGAAGTTTATCTTAAAAACACAAAAAGTACGCTGATAATGGTAACCCACGACCGATACTTTTTAGACCGGATCTGTGATGTTATTTATGAATTAGACAATCAACAAATCTATCGCTATCGGGGCAATTACTCCTATTTTCTTGAAAAAAGAGAAGAACGGATACTAAATCAGAATATTGAATTAGATAAGGCACGTTCACTGTACAAAAAAGAACTCGATTGGTTTAACCGGATGCCATCTGCACGAAGTACCAAAGCAAAATACCGCGTCGATTCTTTCTATGAGATACAAGAAGTGGTAAGTCGAAAAAATAATCAGGACGAAGTTAAACTGGATGTTCAAAGTGCCCGGCTTGGTAGCAAAATACTTGAAATGGAGCATCTTACAAAGAGCTTTGGAGAAACCGTAATTTTAAATGATTTTACCTATAAATTCAACCGGTTCGAAAAAATTGGGGTAGTGTGCCCGAACGGTTGCGGGAAAAGTACTTTTTTAAACTTAATTTCAGGTTTAATACCTCTTGATTCAGGAAAGATTGAAATTGGATCTACCGTAGTGTTCGGATATTATACCCAGCAAGGGATCCAATTCGATGAAAACAAACGGGTGATTGATGTAATTCAAGAATTGTCGGAAGATATAAACCTTGGCGACGGCAACAGGCTTTCTCCGACACAGTTCCTGAATTATTTTTTGTTTCCGCCATCGATGCATTACGCTTATGTATATAAACTTAGCGGTGGTGAAAAACGCAGGCTCTTTTTAATGACTGTGTTGATGAAAAACCCAAATTTTTTAATTCTCGATGAACCTACCAACGACTTGGATATAATGACATTAAACGTTTTGGAAGGATATTTACAGAATTTTAAAGGTTGTGTGCTCATTGTATCGCACGACCGGTATTTTATGGATAAAATTGTAGATCATTTGTTTGTTTTTGAAGACAACGGTAAAATCAAAGATTTTCCGGGAAATTATTCTCAATACCGTGATTGGAAAGAAGAGCAAACTACTTCGCGAAAAAAAGCTGAAAAACAAATACCTGTTGTGATTGAAAATACCGAATTAAAAGAAAAAACCAAGCTAACCTTTAAAGAAAAGCAAGAATATGAGCTGTTAAATAGGGAACTTGAACAATTGGAAGCTGAAAAAATACAGCTATTCAATGCATTGTCCGATGGTTCATTGCAAGGTGAAGCCATTGTTAAAGCATCTCAGCGGTTTTCTGAAATTGCCAAACTGCTCGATGAAAAAGGAGATAGGTGGTTGCAATTGAGCGAATTTGCATCATAAATTGTTGTAACTGTTTTTTTATAAAATTCAAATGTTATGGGTAACAAAAAATGGATTGGGCTATTGGTTTTATTGGTAAGGATTTCATCAATAATTATTTATCATATTTTTGGCTATATTGGGCATTATGGTTACGACGACATGGAATACGCCAAATTGGCCAGTGACTTGAATAATGGGTTCATTGATTATAACAACCATTTTACTTTTAGGTTGCCCATTATTTTATTAACAGCAATATCGTATTCCTTTTTTGGTGTAACCGATTTTGCCTCTTCGTTACCACCAATAATTACGACCATTTCAATTCAATTATTGGTTTTTTTAGCTTTAAAAAATAAAGGCACTTTAACACTGATATTGGCTCTTGCATTGACCACATTTTCAAATTGGTTTATTTTTTACTCCGATAAATTGATGCCCGATATTTATTTGGTTCTTTTCGTTATGCTTTCCCTTTTTATTATCCAAAAATACAAGTTTGAAAGCAGCAAAAACAAAACGGGCCTATACGCTATTTTTTTGTCACTGTCTTTATTCATGGGCTTTTTGGCCAAAGAAACCATTGTTTTAATGATACCTTTGTTGCTCTATTTTGTTATAATCGATTTTATTAATAAAAGGGACATTAAGTTTTGGATTTATTCATTTTTAAGTGGATTATTATTATTGGTAATCTATTTTGCGATAGTTTGGATTTTGACCGGTGATTTTGCGAAGCGTTTTGAAGCCATTTCTCAAAACAGCTATTTGAACTTGTGTAGTTACGACCAACAGCCATTACAAATACTGCTAAAAAGGCTGGCTTATGAGTTTTTTAGCCTTTCTATTGCCCATACCATGTTTACCGGGTTTATTTTTGTTATTGCCTATTTGTTTCAAACAAAGGCTAAAAACGTTTTTAAATTCAACGATTTGTTTTCATTTTACTTTGTTTCGGCAATAATACTGTTGCTTTCGTCCAATTTCATGACAATATCTGTCACCTCATACGTTCCTATGTGCCTGGATCCAAGGCATTATCTGTTTCTCATTCCCATTGTTTCAATCCCGGCGGCATTCATAATCACCGACTTTGTTAAAACCCGTCAGCATACATGGCCAATATTATTGGTTTTACTGGTGGTATCAACCTTTTCATTCTTTTTGCAAATAAACTATTTTTGGAATTTGTATTTGCCACTTACTGTTTTATTTGCATTGATGTTTTTGCTCAGGAAATACAACAAATACCAATCCATTTTCATGATATTATTTGTGTTAGTATTAATGAAAGTGCCTTTTGATAAAATTACCTATGCAAAACAGGTTAATTACCGAAAGCAAAAGGAAATTGTGTACAAAAATATTATTGATAAAAATTTTGAAGGATATGTAATTACCAGCGACGTCGAAAAAAGGCTTTGTGAATATTACAATGGTTTCAACAATAAGAGTGGTTGCATCTTTATTAATTTCAATGAGTTTAAACCAGATTCTTTGGAAGGAACGAAAAAGCTATTGCTTTTAAATTGGTACACACAATACCTTTCGGGAATGGATTTTAACGATTTGCCTTTTTATGCGAAAGAAATTGATTCAACAAGTATTCTCATTTATGAAGATAAAAAACTGAATCTTTCCTTGCACGAATTGAAATCGATATCAACCCCCGAACACAATGGTAACGAAATTGTTACTAGTTTTAACGACTTTGAACAAGTGGTACCTTTTTGGGATAATACTAACAGAAATACGGCCAAAGATGAAAAATATGAAGGTGAATATTGCGAGATAGCGAGTGAATATTCTTCCACATTTATTTACCCTTTGGATTCTTTACCGATTAAAACCGACAACTTTTTGGTCATTTCAACTAAATTGTTTTGCAATTTTGATAAGAATACAAACGCAAAAATAGTTGTCTCAATTGAAGCAAATGAGGGTACATATATTTGGCAGAGTCTGGAAGTAAATAAATACCTTAAGGCATATTCAATTGGTGGCCGGTAACATTTGATGTTAAAATCAATAAAAATGATTTAAAAAGCTCATCCCAATTAAAGGTCTATCTTTGGAATGAAGATAAAACAAAGGGTTACATTGACAATTTTGGCGTGAAAATTATTGGGGTTAGCAAATAAGCAAAACCAACTCTTTTTTAACATTAGTAATTTTGTGTGATATAATAAATATTTTAATTTCAGACCGGTATCTTACTCCGAATTCCTTTTTTCCATTATTTTTGTGGTTCCATGAAATTAGTATAATTTTAAAATGAAGCAGTTTCTTTTAATCATTGCCATAGCCTTATTAATGATATCCAGTTTGTTTTCGCAAGACAATGATATTTTAATAAGCATGCCAAAAGAAGTGAAAGCCGGGAATGAATTTCTTTTGATTGTAAGTTTTCCTCAGAACCACATGATTGGAGCCTCCCGGTTGCAATTACAGCTTCCAAATGGATTTATTGCCGAAGCAAAAAAAAATGAAAACGCTGACTTTAAATTTGAAAATCAAAAGGCATCGTTTCAATGGCTCAGTTTCCCCCAGGATCAGATTGTTGAAGTTTCCATGAGTATTACGGTAGCACCTACAATGGAAGGATATTTTGTGGTTAAAGGCATTGCTAATTGGATATCGAATAAAGAATCGTTGCGGACTAATATATATCCTCAGGTTATTACGGTTCGAGCAGGCGATAAGAATGAAAATGAATTACAGAAAAGTTTTGAAAAAACCAAATTCACTTACGAAGAATTCAATTCCGCTGGAATTGCCTGCATACGACAGGTTCCTTTTGAAAAAAATGGAGAAGTTATTGTAAATATTATGGTAAGTAAAGGCGATTTGAATAAGTATGGCAAAATACAGGAAACAATTCCAGTAGGTTATAAAGTAGAAAACATAAAAAGCCAAAAAGCTATTTTTGTTTATAATGAAAAACAAAATATTGTAAAATATATGTGGATGTCAATGCCAGACAAACCTAAATTTTTGGTTTCCTATAAATTGATTCCAACGGAAGCAATTGATAAATCAAATCCATTTCTAATATTTGGCACTTTTTATTACGCCGATAACAACAAAACCTTTACAATTGATATACTAGAGCGGGGAATAGAACTGGAAGGATACTAATCAACTTATATAAAAACGTTTTAAATGGTTAATTTAAAAAGTGTTAGCGAACAGTTGCATGGCGGATTTCCACATCTTATGCATCCATAATTTAGTTTTATACTTTCATCGTACCAATAATTAGGAATTATTTCAACGTTTTTGAATCCGAATTTTTTGAGCTTTACTGTAAAATTAAAGCTTTTGCTCTCGGTCCAGGCCAAGTAGAAAAAAACCGTTGCCCCATACAAAGTTTTCATCTTTTCAATAGCTGCTAGTATCAAACTTGTTCCAAAACCTAGCTGCTGAAAATTAGGCTTAATAGCAATTGTTTTTATAATTCCATAAGGCAATGCAGCGTTATCAATCGTATAATTTAGATTCCTATTATTTAATTCGGCAACTTCCTTATTCCACAATGCAAAACAAAATCCTAAAATTTGCTTCTGATGCACAACTTTTAAAAATACACCGGGTAATTCCAATGTTTTAGCTATCTGACTAACTGTTAAATAGTTTGAACCGAAACATTCATCCGCAATATTTTTTATTGACCCGCAATCACTTTTACGAATTGGAACTAAATCATATTTTTCCATCTAATAAAATTAGTTTTATATTAAATTGAAGTGCAGGCTCAAATTATAAAATGAATGCATTATAAAAAAACCAGACTATAAATAATCTGGTTTTTTTGATCTTTTAATTCTCTTTATTCTTCTGAATCGGAATCATCTTCAACATCAACAGTACTTGTGGCTTTTCGTGAGTTTTCAATTTTAAACTTCACTTTATCCGCTTTTTTATCATACGATACTGATATCACATCGCCTTCTAGCATTTCAGCTCTTAAAATGACTTCAGCCATTTCATCTTCCAAATACTTTTGAATAGCTCTTTTTAATGGACGGGCACCATATTGTACATCATATCCTTTTTCAGCAATAAAATCTTTTGCTTTGGGCGATATCCGAAGTTTATACCCTAACTGTTCTACGCGCTGATACAAACCTTTCAACTCAATATCAATAATTAAATGGATGTGTTCTTTTGTTAGCTGATTAAACATTACCACATCATCAATCAGGTTTAAAAATTCAGGGGCAAAAGCATTTTTAAGTGCTTTTTCAATGATACCTTTAGCTATTTCATTGGATGACTGCTGTTTTGTTGTTGTATTAAAACCTACTCCAGCACCAAAATCCTTTAACATTTTGGTACCAATATTTGAGGTCATTATAATTATTGTATTTCTGAAATCAATTCTGCGTCCCAAACTATCTGTTAACCTTCCTTCATCCAAAACTTGGAGTAATAAATGGAATACATCAGGATGCGCTTTTTCAATTTCATCGAGCAATACCACTGAATACGGTTTTCTCCTGACTTTCTCTGTTAATTGGCCTCCTTCTTCATAACCAACATATCCGGGAGGTGCACCAACCAATCTTGAAACTGAAAATTTTTCCATGTATTCACTCATGTCAACACGAATTAGATTGTCTTTGCTATCAAACAGGTATTGAGCCAATACTTTAGCTAATTGTGTTTTTCCAACACCGGTAGGACCTAAGAAAATAAAGGTTCCAATGGGTTTATTCGGATCTTTAAGTCCGGCACGGTTGCGCTGAATTGACTTAACAATTTTTTCAATGGCCTCGTCTTGTCCAATAACTCCACCTTTAAGTTCTTGTGCCATTTTTAAAAGTCGTGAACCTTCTGCTTGAGCAATCCTTTGAACCGGAACTCCGGTCATCATGGCAACTACCTCTGCCACATTTTCAGAATTTACTGTTTCACGGTGTTTAATCAAATCATTTTCCCATTTGTTTTTCTCGTTTTCCAGATTTTCCAGTAATTTCTTTTCAGTATCTCTAAAACTAGCCGCCATTTCAAAGTTTTGACTTTTAACGGCGTGTATTTTCTTCTCACGTACTTCTTCAATTTCCTTTTCCAACTCTTCAATACGTTGTGGTACTTTTATATTCGAAATATGAACCCTAGAACCGGATTCATCCATGGCATCAATTGCTTTATCTGGCAAATGACGGTCAGAAATGTACCGATTTGTTAATTTAACGCAGGCCTCAATAGCATCCGCAGTATAGTTCACATTATGATGTTCTTCGTACCTACTTTTTATATTGTTGAGAATTTCAATGGTCTCTTCAGCTGAAGTTGGATCAACCATAACTTTCTGAAAACGCCGTTCCAAAGCACCATCTTTTTCAATAAACTGACGGTATTCGTTCAAAGTAGTTGCTCCAATACATTGTATTTCACCTCGGGCTAATGCAGGCTTAAGCATATTTGCGGCATCTAAAGAACCAGTGGCACCTCCTGCACCAACAATAGTGTGTATTTCATCAATAAATAAAATTACATTATCGTTTTTCGACAGCTCATTAAGTATTGCTTTCATCCGTTCTTCAAATTGTCCTCGATATTTTGTACCTGCTACAATTGAGGCTAAATCCAAAGCAATAATCCTTTTGCCAAACAAAATCCGGGATACTTTTTTTTGTATAATCCGAATAGCCATACCTTCAGCAATTGCTGATTTTCCAACTCCGGGTTCACCTATTAATACAGGGTTATTTTTTTTCCTCCTACTTAATATCTGAGCCAATCGTTCAATTTCAATTTCCCTACCAACAATAGGATCTAAACGGTTCTCTTCGGCGGCTTTGGTTAAATCGACTCCAAAATTGTCGAGCACTGGAGTTTCCGAAGTCGATTTTGGTGCATTAGCCTGAGGATTTGCATGTCCCTCATGACGTCCACCAAAATCATCATCATCATCGTCGTTATTAAAATTATGTTCTGCCATACCTTTGGTTTGCTCTTTTTGCATCATCGATTTAACATTTTCGTAAGATACTTCGTATTCCGTAAGTGTAATGGTAGCCAAACTTGTTTCATCTCTTAAGATAGCCAACAATAAATGACCCGTATTTACCGATTCATTTTTCATAGCCCGTGCCTCCAAATAAACAACTTTCAACGCATTTTCAGCACTTTTAAGTAATGGAATATTCTCCTTATCATTTATAGCTTTTTCACCTTTTGATCGGATTTTTGTTTCCATCGCTTTTTTAACATCAAACAAGTCTAAACCCAGTGATATTAATGTTTCAATGGCTAGTCCTCCCCTTCACGGAGCATTCCTAGGAATATATGTTCAGTACCTATGTGATTGTTATTTAATCTTATCGCTTCTTCTTTACTGTAAGCTAAGATATCTTTCATTTTTTGAGAAAATTTAGAATCCATCGTATGTTTGAATTGATTTAGGGTTTCGAATTTCAATTAATGTACCAAAAATAATTATTAATTAATAATTCCAGTACAATTATAAACATTATTGTGTTGATAATTTATGCAAAAACCATTAAAGAACCCGAGTACTAAAGTCATTAATTTTAGTACCTTTAGTCGCTTAAAAAAAATACATATTGCTAAATCAAAATATATTATAAATGGCTGACGGAGAGAAAATTATTAAAATCAATATTGAGGAGGAGATGAAATCGTCCTACATCGACTATTCCATGTCGGTGATTGTTGCCCGTGCTTTACCTGATGTACGCGATGGAATGAAACCTGTTCACCGCAGGGTTTTGTACGGAATGAGGGAATTAGGTGTTTTCGCAAACCGACCTTATAAAAAATCGGCACGTATTGTTGGAGAGGTACTTGGAAAGTACCATCCACATGGTGATACCTCTGTTTATTATGCAATGGTGCGGATGGCTCAGGAATGGTCGTTGCGGTATCCATTGGTTGACGGGCAAGGTAACTTTGGTTCTGTTGATGGAGATAGTCCGGCGGCAATGCGTTATACTGAGGCAAGGCTTAAAAAAATTGCTGAGGAGATGCTAGCCGATTTAGATAAAGAAACCGTTGATTTTCAATTAAATTTTGATGATTCACTGGAAGAACCAACAGTACTTCCGACTAAAATCCCCAATTTATTGATTAATGGAGCTTCGGGTATTGCCGTTGGTATGGCTACAAATATGCCGCCGCATAATCTTTCAGAAGTAATTGACGCCTTGTGTGCAATAATCGATAACAGTGACATTACTACCGATGAGCTTATTCAAATTGTCAAAGCACCTGACTTTCCGACAGGAGGAATTATCTATGGTTACCAAGGAGTAAAAGATGCATTTGAAACCGGAAGAGGAAGAATTGTAATTAGAGGTCGTGCTGAAATTGAAGCTGCTGAACATGGTAAATCAAGAATTGTAATTACTGAAATTCCTTATATGGTAAATAAAGCCGAAATGATAATTAAAACGGCTGAATTGGTTAACGATAAAAAGATTGAAGGAATATCGAATGTAAACGATGAATCGGATCGTAACGGGATGAGGGTAGTTTATGATTTAAAAAAAGAAGCCATTCCTCATGTGGTATTAAATAAATTATACAAATATACGGCACTCCAGACTTCATTTAGCGTGAATAACATTGCTTTGGTTGATGGACGTCCACAAATGCTAACTCTTAAGTTATTATTAGAAAAATTTATTGCGCACCGGCACGATGTGGTGATTCGGCGAACTCAATTTGAATTGCGCAAAGCCGAAGAACGGGCTCATATTCTGGAAGGGTTAATTATTGCCAGCGATAATATTGACGAAGTAATCCGTATCATACGGGCATCAAAAACACCCGATGAAGCCCGCGAATCATTAATGGAAGCTTTCAATCTCAGTGATATTCAGTCAAGGGCTATTGTTGAAATGCGTTTGCGTCAATTAACCGGTCTGGAACAAGACAAATTGCGTGCTGAATATGAAGATATCAAAAAATTGATTGAATATTTAAAAGAGGTACTTGCCAATATTGACCTCAGAATGAAGATAATAAAGGATGAATTAATTGAAATTAAAGAAAAATATGGGGATGCCCGTAGAACTGAAATTGTTCCCGATGCCGAAGAATTTAATCCCGAAGACTTTTACGCCGATGAAGAGGTAGTAATTACTATTTCGCACTTAGGCTATATTAAAAGGACCGCACTTTCAGAATTTAGAACACAAAGTAGGGGTGGAGTGGGCTCCAAAGGAAGTACAACCCGTGATACCGACTTTGTGGAGCATTTATATACTGCCAATATGCACAGTACCATGCTTTTCTTTACTGAATTAGGTAAATGCTTTTGGTTAAAAGTTTATGAAATACCCGAGGGAACTAAAATTTCCAAAGGTAGAGCTATTCAAAACCTGCTACAGATTGATGGAGAAGATAATGTAAAAGCGTACATAAACGTAAAAACATTAGCTGATAAAGAATATATTGACAATCATTTTATTGTGCTTGCTACCAAAAATGGTATTATTAAAAAAACTAACCTTGAAGCATACAGCAGGCCTCGTCAAAATGGCGTTAATGCCATAACAATTCGTGAAGGGGATCAATTATTAGAAGCCCGTTTGACCAATGGAAATCATGAAATCATTTTAGCGGTAAGGAGCGGAAAAGCCATCCGATTTAACGAAAAAGGAGTCCGTGCAATTGGACGAACCGCTTCTGGTGTTCGAGGTGTTTCACTGGCAGCCGGTGATTCCGTAATTGGAATGATCTGTATTGAAGGTGCCAGCGAAGATATCTTGGTGGTATCGGAAAACGGATACGGAAAACGTTCCGATATTGATGATTACCGGATTACAAAACGAGGTGGTAAAGGAGTAAAAACACTAAATGTTACCGATAAAACCGGTGAATTAATTGCCATGAAAGGTGTTACCGATGAAAATGATCTGATGATTATTACCAAAAATGGATTGACCATACGATTGGCTGTTACTGAGCTCCGGGTTATGGGACGTGCCACTCAAGGGGTACGCCTGATAAACCTTAAAAAGGGCGATCAAATTGCAGCCATTGCCTACGTTGCAGCTGGTGATAAGGAAAATGAAGATGAAGTGGAATTTGATGGTGAAGAGGCTGGTTTTATAGCATCAGAAGAATCAGAAGATTAATTATTATTTAAAATAATATTTATTTTATATTTGCGCCTTAAAAATTAACTAAAATTTTATAAAATGAAAAAACTTGCATTTTTACTTTCTTTTATGATGACTGTGTTGATGGTTTCAGCACAGAATTCTAAAGTTCCAAGTGCCATTAACTATTCAAAACCACAGTACAACCAGCTTGATAAAGCAAAAGAAGCGATTGATGCCGCCCTTATTCATGAAAAAACAATGAATAGTGCTAAAGCATGGAAAGTTAGCGGTGATGTGTATTTGGCAATTGCACAAACCACTGATGAAAAATTTAAAACCCTTTGCGAAAATCCATTGCAGGTTTCTTTTGATTCATTCAAAAAAGCAACGGAATTGGATGTTAAAAACCAATTTTCGGCAGAGATTACCTTGCAGTTAATTAAACTTAGTGCTTTACGAATTAACACTGGAATTGCCTTTTTAACGACGGTAAATATGATAAAGCTTTTTATTCTTTTACCAACTCATTGGAAATTGATAAAATTGTAAGACCAGGAACCATTGATACGATGATTGTTTTTAATGCAGGAATAGCTGCTGATAGAGCAAAAATGTATGATGAAGCAATTAAATATTACCGGATGACAGCTTCCTTAAGATATGAAGGTTCTAAAGTTTATGGTTTTATTGCAAGCATTGAGCGGGAACGCGGTGATACCAATGCTTTTGTAAATGTTCTTAAAGAAGGTATTGATTCCTTTCCAAATGATAATAGTGTTTTAATGGTAGAATTAATTAATTACTACTTAATTAAAGATATGTCGGATTTGGCATTGGAATATTTGACAAAGGCTATTGATAAAGACTCGACCAATGCAACCTTTCATTTTGCTAAAGGAGCGTTGTACGATAAGCTAAAGGATTTTGAAAAAGCGAAAGTATCTTACGAAAGAGCCGTGGAAATCAAAAATGATTATTTCGATGCATATTATAATTTAGGAGCTTTGTATTTTAATAAAGGAGCTGATATGCTGAAAGAAGCGAATAATATTCCTCCTAAAGAACAAAAGAGATATGATGCCGCTGTTATTGAGTCATTTAAAGAGCTAGAAAAAGCTTTACCATATTTGGAGCGGGCTCATGAAATTGATCCCAAAGAAAAGTCAACCATGCTTACATTAAAAGAGATTTATTTTAAACTCCGAAATGATGAAGAAGAATACATGGTAAAATACCAACAAATAAATGACGAATTAAAAGCAATTGAATAATTACAATGTAAGCCGGAAAACCCCCGGCTTATTTTTAATTTGTATTATTTAACATAATATATATTATCAGCTAACTATTTCTAAAATAAAATTCATCTAAAATTGACATTCTAATTGCTTTGATTTTAAATTTCTTAATTCATTGTAACCCTAAATCCTTAAAATATTCAATTATTTAGTTGAGTTTATTTTTTGGTTCACTGCATTCGACTGTAGTTTCAAATAACCATCATCAGGAAAAAGTTTAAATCCAAATAACAAAACATCAGATGCTTCTTTTAAAGTTCCTTTGTTTATCAAAAACTCCGAATATTTCAAAAAACCACTAATAAGCCACGATTTTGTATCAGAGTTAAAAGTAATGGACTGATTTTTAATCATCTCTTGTAATTTATTTTTGGCTTGTTCCATACTTTTTGCGCCTTGACTTTGATTATTTGACATAATTTCATTAATTCCTGTGAAATATAATAAACCATAATCCGGTTCTCGATTCAGTTTATCCAGTTGTTTCGCAGCAACAATTACTTTCCGGTAATCAGCTTTTTCAAATTGAGTGGTAATTTCCTTATTGAGTTCTACCTTTAAGAGATTTATAAATTCAATATTTTCCTCGTAAAGTTTACCTTCTTTATCTTTTTTAACAAACTTAGCTGCATATTTTAATGCTTGTTTATAACCGTCCTTATAATCTTCTTTAATTATGGGATCCTCTGAAATTGAAAGCTGGTAATAACACATGGCTACATACAGATAAGGCTCAGCATCTATAGCATTGTCCTCTTTATAAGTGTAATTATCAGCTTTTAACAAGCAACTTTCATATTTACCTTGGCTATACAATTGAGCCAATTTTTTATATTCACTTTTAACTTCTTGTGCAATAGAACTTGACGAAATGGTAAAACCCAATAAACACAAACAAATTAATTTTCTCATTGAACAATGTATTTAGTTTAAAAAAGTAACCCAATTTGCGAAAAAATAACCAACTTTCAAAAATACTTTTTTGACAAAAACACCTGTATATTAGATATCACTGCTTTTTTGCAATCATTAATTTGTAATAAACTTCACTGATATTGCGGTATTGGTTTGGTTCATCCTCAATAAAGAAGAACCTTCCCCCCCATTTATATTCCACTTTAATGTACACCAACGTGATATCATTTGAAGTTATGACCGTTCGGGTTACTCTCTTTCCTCCTATTTCCGGCGATTCTACCAAATCGTGTAATCCTGTTTCATTTAACGAAGATTCCGGTTTTGTATCAATTTTTTTAGCTTCAACATTATCGGTTATACTCTTTTTTGAAGCTGCATTGTTGGGTGCTTCAGCTTGAATGGATTCTTCATTTTCAACGGTTTGAGTAACTGATTCCTTGTCGATATTTTCAACCGGTGTTTTTTCTTGTATGGTATCTGTTTCAGCAGTTTGTTTTGCTTCTGGCTTTTTATCCTCTTTTACCGGCTGTTTTGTATCTTCTTCAATTTTCCTCACCTCATCATCATGCTTTTGCTTTATCTTGTCTTCTATTTCATCTATATGGCGTTGTATTTCCAGGTTATACTCCTTATCATAGTCAAAATCAATGAGCTTGGCATCGTATTTAATCTTTCCAACGGGATTGGTAAAAAACATGGTATCCACTTCGGGATAAGTCTTAAAAAGTGTTACATAGAAATCAAAATCGGGAATGGGCTCAAATTCCGGGTCCGAAGTAACATCGGAAGGAATATGAGTGCTGAAATCAACTTTTTTGGTAACATAGCCTGGTTTTTCGAACCAGAACAAGTACTGATGGTTCAATTGGAGGTTAAACTGAAATTTTCCATTGTCGGTTGGGGAAAAGTTGTCTATTTTCACACCATCTTGGTACAAAGTAATTTGGGTATTATCCAGGTTTCCCCATTCGACTTTCAATTTTCCAAAAGCTACAACCATTGATTTGTCCTGAGAATATAAATCGGAAAATGAAAGAATGATAATACCAACGACCAGTATTGTATTTCGGATGAGTTGAGCTATTTGTAAAAAAAAACAATTTATAAAAAACATAGTACTTTTTGCTTGAAAAACTATATTCAACCTAATAATTCCCTTTTTAAGTAGTTACCGGAAACATATCCATGACTCTTATCTTTATAAGCCAATTCTCCCCTTAAAAAAACACTATCTACTTTACCTGTAACCGAAATGCCTTCATAAATGTTGGAATCGCATTGCTGCCAATTGGTTGCGGTTGAAATAATTCTTTCTCCAACAGGATTCCAGATAACCACATCGGCATCATAACCTCTTGTTATTTGACCTTTGTTTTTTATGCCGAAAATTTGGGCTGGTTTGAAACTGAGCATGGAAACCATTTGTTCCAGTGTAATTTTACCCGTTAAAACTCCAAAAGTGTACATCAGTTCCAAACGGTGCTCCACTCCTCCTGCCCCATTGGGTATCTTAGTAAAGTCATTGATACCCAGCTCTTTTTGACCTTTCAAATTAAATGGGCAATGGTCGGTTCCTATGGTTTGAATGGAACCATTCTTTAGATATTCCCATAATACATCCCGTTGATTGGAGTCGCGCAAAGCCGGACTAAAAACATAGGGCGCTGCTTGCTCAAAGGAACCTTTCAGCTTATCTATGGTTAAAAGAAGGTATTGAGGACAAGTTTCGGCGTAGATAGGAAATCCCTCTAATTGCGCATCCACAATACACTTCATGGAATCGGGTGATGAAACGTGGACAAAGTAAACTTCGGCCTTGGTCTTTTTTGCTAAAGCAATGGCAGCCCTAACCGCATCTGTTTCAACTGAACTGGGTCTGGATAAGGCATGATAAATTGGTTCAACATGCCCATTCGCTAGATATTGTTGTTGTAATTTAGAAATTTCATCTCCCTCCTCAGCATGAATGGTTACCATAGCATTCAAACGGGCTGCCATAACCATTGTTTTTTCAAGGGTTTCATGGTCGATTCCGATGGATCCTTTGTAAGCCATGTAAACTTTAAACGATGGAATGCCTATGTTTTCAACGCACTGTTTCATTTCCTGGTACAAGCCTTTGTGGAAGTCGATTGGGCTAATATGGAATCCATAATCGCAAAGACAGCCTTTAGCATCAGCCAGTCTCATTTCATAAGCTACCGGAAGCGATTCATTCTTGTTTGGGGTTACAAAGTCAATAATTGTGGTGGTACCTCCAGCCAACGCAGCTTTGGACCCTGAAATAAAGTCATCGGTTGAATAACCCGCTGGGGTTTTCAAATGAAAATGGACATGCGGATCGATACCACCAGGCAATATAAGTTTTCCTGAGGCATCAATAATTTGAGAATCCTCAGGGACATTTTCAATATCGCTACCAATTTCAGCAATTTTTTTACCGATAATCAAAACATCAGCTTTTTGCCTTCCAAAATGGTTTATTACGGTACCGTTTTTAATTAAAATAGCTGCCACCCGATAATACTATTTACTGATTAGTTAAAATGAAAATTAGTATAAAAAAGTGGAATCCCAAATTTAGTTTTTTTTAAAACATTATTAACATCGTTAAATTCAATAACAATTAAAGTTTAAATTTGCCTTTTATAAATTGAAAAAAAGATACTATGCCTGATAAAGGATATTTGAATAAAACGAAGATAGTAGCTACCGTTGGTCCCGCCATTTCATCCAGAGAGATGTTAAAACAGTTAGTATTGGAAGGCGTTAATGTATTCCGACTCAATTTCTCGCACGGTAAGCATGAAGACCACAAGCAAGTAATTGACTATGTATTGGAAATTAACGAGGAGTTGCAAACCAATGTGGCTCTTTTGGCTGATTTACAAGGTCCCAAATTGCGAATTGGGGAAGTAGAAAATAATGCAGTTATGTTAGTGGAAGGTACCGAGCTTGAATTTGTTAATGAAAAGTGTATGGGTACTGCTCAAAAAGTCTATATGAGCTATACCCTCTTTCCGTACGATGTCCAGATCGGCGACATTATTCTAATTGACGACGGAAAATTAAAATTGGAAGCCACTTTTACCAATCGTAAAAACACCGTTAAGGCCAAGGTGATTCATGGTGGCATCCTGTCATCGAAAAAAGGGGTTAATTTACCCAATACACGCATATCATTGCCCAGTTTAACTCCCAAAGATATTGAAGATGCCGAGTTTGCATTGGAAAACAATGTGGATTGGATTGCCTTGTCGTTTGTTCGTTCAGTAACCGATATTGCCGATTTAAAAGATTTGATTAAGAAGAAAAAGAAGCATGCCAAGGTAATTGCAAAGATTGAAAAACCCGAAGCCCTTTTGGAGATTGACAATATTATTGATGTTACCGATGGTGTTATGGTTGCAAGGGGTGATTTGGGTGTTGAAATGCCTTTTCAGGAAGTTCCCTTAATGCAAAAAATGTTGGTCGAAAAGTGCATCCGCTCCGCCAAACCGGTAATTATTGCCACCCAAATGATGGAAAGCATGATTCAGAATTTCAGTCCAACCCGGGCAGAAACCAACGATGTTGCTAATGCTGTAATTGATGGTGCCAGTGCCCTGATGCTCAGTGCTGAAACCAGTGTGGGTAAATATCCGGTTGAAGTAATTCAAAACATGCGCAAGATTATTTCGTTTACCGAGCAAAATGGATACCCTTATTACAGGGAACATTCACCATCGGTTAAGAACCACACCTTTATAGCTGATTCTACCTGTAGCAGTGCTGCTAAAATGGCTCAACAGACTTTGGCAAAATCGATCATTGTGTTGACTAATTCAGGATATACCGCTTTTAGGATTGCCAGCCACCGCCCCAATGCCAATATTTATGCTTTTACCCCCGATAAAGGGCTGTTGCGACAAATGTCAATACTTTGGGGCACCCGGACTATTCATTCGGCTGAATTCCTGTTCACCTCCGATGCCATTGAATTCACCTTGAAATACCTAAAGGAAAAGGATTTGATTGAGGAAAATGAGTTGGTGGTGCATGTAGGCAGCATGCCTTTGAATAAAAGGGGCCAGACCAATATGGTGAAACTTTCATATTTTTAGGAATCAACACCACTATATAATAAACAAAAACAGCCACTTAACTTGAAGTCAGGTGTCTGTTTTTATTTAAAAGAATGAATGTCGAATACCTAAAAAATTCTTTTTGTTTGCTGTTCCAATAGCATTAAATCGGCCAGAACCAAGGCGGTCATGGCTTCCAAAATGGGTGGAACCCGCAGGGCCACACAGGCATCGTGCCGGCCTTGGATGATTAATTCATCCACTTTACCGCTTTCAAAGTTCATGGTTTTTTGAGGTTTTGCAATACTTGAGGTTGGTTTAATGGCTACCCGGAACACCAAATCATTCCCGTTGGTAATTCCCCCATTGATTCCTCCCGCATGATTGGTGTCGGTTGTTCCAGCAGCATCTATGATGTTGTCGTTGTGCTCCCAGCCGGTCATTTTAGCGGCTTGGAACCCACTTCCACATTCAATACCTTTAGTAGCTGGTATGGCAAATACCGCATGACTGATGAGCGATTCCACGGAATCCCAAAAAGGTTCACCCAAACCAACTGGCAGTCCTTTAATTGTGCAGGAAACTATGCCACCAATGGAATTGTGGTCAGCTATGGCTTTATCAATGGCTTGGTCAATGTTGGTTGAACCTCCGGCTTCCACTAAAACGGATGAAATTTGAACATTGGGAAGCATTTTCTTGGCAACCACTCCGGCAGCCACAATACCTACTGTCAATCGGGCCGAGAAATGACCGCCACCTCGATAGTCGTTGTGTCCCCCAAATTTGATTTTACCGGTTAAATCTGCATGTCCGGGCCTTGGAGAAGCAACTAGGTTCGCGTAGTCACCGGAACGGGTATTCATGTTCCGGAAAAAGATGGTCAACGGGGCACCGGTGGTTTTACCATTGAAAACCCCGCTCATGATTTCCGGAAGGTCGGCTTCTTTCCTGGGTGTTGTTCCTTTGGCCCCGGCCCTGCGCCTTGACAAATCCGGTTCAAAATCATTTTCGCTTAACGAAATACCAGCCGGACAACCGTCGATGGTAATGCCAGCGCCTAATCCGTGCGATTCACCAAATATCTGTACCTTAAAAATTCTACCAAAACTATTCATACTCAATATTTTAATTGATTGAATCCATTTTTACTCCCAAACTCATCATGTCGTCATAAAATTCAGGATAGGTTTTGTTTACACATTCAGCCCCTTCAATAGTTATGGGGGCTTCGGCATTTAATGCAGCCAGTGAAAGTGCCATGGCAATGCGGTGGTCGTTATGGGCAAACACCTTTCCACCTTTTATTTTTCCACCTGTAATAAACATTATATCATCCTTAAAATCAATGCATACACCAATTTTATTAAACTCTTGCTTTAAGGCTTCTCCTCTATTGCTTTCTTTGTGAATTAAACGGTGTACTCCCTTAATGGAACTAGTTCCGTGGCAATTGGCTGCCAGGGCGGTAAGTACCGGAAACAGATCGGGACAATGCAACGCATCAAATTCAAAAGGAGCCAGTTTTTCCGGTTTGATTACAACCCAGGTATCACCTTTAGATACAATAGTTGCACCAGTCTGTTTAATGGCTTCCAATACGGCATAATCGGCTTGTGAGGATTCCGATTGCAACAATTCCACCTGTATATTGCCGGCAATAGCTCCAGCCACTAAAAGGCCCGCAGCTCCGCTCCAATCGCCTTCAATTAAATATTTTCCAGCCGAATAGGTTTGATTGCCTTTGATATAAAATTCTTTAAAATCATGATTATCAACAATTCCACCGAACGATTTAATGGCTTTTAAGGTCATTTCAACATAGGGAATGCTCATTAAATTGCTTACTTTAAGCAAACTATCTCCATTAGCAAGAGGAAGCGCAATGAGCAAGCCTGAAAGAAACTGAGAACTCAAACTTCCATCTAAATATGCTGTTCCGGGTTTTAATGGGCCTTTTATTTTTAATGGCGGAAAACCGTTGTTGGTTGAAATGGATACTCCCAACTGTTTCATGGGTTCGGTCATAAAATCGGCGGGGCGCCTAAGTAACGAACCTTCGGCCATGAGTTCTATTTCATTTGAAAATAGTGCAGCAATTGGAGTAAAAAGCCTAATGGCCAAACCCGATTCGCCACAATGTAGTTGCTTTGGGGCAACAAAGTTGTTCGGAATGATTGAAATAAAGCTGCCATTATCGTAAACATCACAACCAAAAGCACTGGCAATATTCAGTCCAGCGAGCGCATCATCGCAATGCGACGGATTCTGTATCAAGGTTTCGCCTTTTGCCAACACCGATAAGGCAATAGCCCGCTGCATAAAACTTTTTGAAGCCGGGGCTTTAACACTTCCTGAAATTATGGATGGATAAATTACTTTATTCATTTATTTAATTGAGTGATGTAATAATATGGTTATAAATATTTTAACAAATATTTCATGTCATTTTCTTGTATCTGTCCAGGAGCTGTTTCTTTTCCATTTTCCCAGCTGACAAAGGTAAAAGGTGCCCCCAATTTAAGTGCCGCTAACCGGGTAATTTTCCCCAGTTCGCCCATACCAATTGCCAACATAAGGGTTTCTTGTCCATACAGACTCAACAAACGGGCATTATCAGAAATGGAATTAACCTGTGTGGCAATTTTAACCAAATCGGCTTGTTTTTCCAAAGCTTCAGCAATGATTTTGGCAAGTGCCATGGAATCGGGAGTTAAATCATAATTGTGATAAGAGATTATCACCTTGCAACCATTTTTCTTCGCATAGGAAACTAATTCCGAGCAAAAATCGCTTTCCGATTCTATTTCCAGATCAATCCATTGGGCACCTCCATCAATAGCGGCCATTAATATCTCTTTTCGTTGAAAATCATTGAGACCATCTGGGCGGCAAGTGGCTATTAAATTGGTGTGTGCGGCAAACAGTTCTTTTGTTTCGGAAACGGTCAATAAGGTTTTTTCAAGGCGGATTTCGGCCATTTCGGCATCCTTAATCAATCCCTTGATATTTTCAAGACCCTTTTCAGCAATAGCGCGGCAGAGCATGATTAAGATTTTTTAATAGTAGATTTATAATTAAAAATGTTTGTTTTTACTAATGAACCGTATATTGCCAGTATATTATTTTTTCATTCTTTCTTTTTCAATAAAATCTTGATACAATTCCTCTGTTTTTATCAACCGTTTATATCCTTTATCTGACAAACCTTTATAAAGTTTCATGTCACCAGTCCATAATTTACCATTAGCGAATTCTGCAACAGCCACAAAAGCAGTATCATCAATATCAATTGATTTGCAAAGCTCCTCGGCCATTTTATAATTCTCTATCGGCAGTAAAGTATGATTAAGGATGGTGATATTCCGTAATATCAATTCATAAGTCTCAAGGAATTCATTGTCAGTAAGTTTGGCTATATTTTTAATCTTTTCCTATTAACATTCAGCAATGCACTAAAAACAATATTTGAGTCAATAATAATTTTAGTCATTTAATCCAACTTCTTTTTTTATTCTTTCCCAACGTCCTTTTTTTGCTTCTCGCACTAATTTATTAACATCTTCCTCAGTGGCGGTTGAATTAGAAGTCAATTCTTCGTACCGCAAATAATCAAGTATGGTCTGAATTTTAGATGTTTTTGTCCCTGCAGCAGATCTGACGAGTATTTCGTTGTTTAATCTCTCTACCATCATGTTTTTTTTTCAAATTTACAAAATCTTCAGGTAATATTTAAATGGGCAGATATTTCAAATTATTAAAAACTATGCTATAATGAAACCTGTTTCAATTCATCAATGCCAATACTTTCAACAACAACCTCCCCAATTCCTTTCATCAGGATAAAATGGATGGAATTACCTTCCCTTTTCTTATCCATGGTTAAGGCATCCAGTATTTCTTGTTTGTTTCCATTAATTTCAACTGGCAGATTTAGCTTTTGAAGCAAAGTCACAATGCGGTCATAAGATGGTTTATCGAGCAAACCCCTTTTCACGGATAGTTTGGCCGCTACCACTAATCCCAAACTCACAGCTTTACCGTGCGACAAATGCATCACTTTTTCAACCGCATGACCGTAGGTATGCCCCAGATTCAGTTTGCGTCGTTCCCCTTGCTCCTTTTCATCCTTATTTACGATGGCTGCTTTTATGGCTACAGAATTGAAAACCAGCTTTTCAATAGCTTCCAGTTCCAAACCAGTAGCCTTATCCGTATTTTGTTCCAACCATTCGAACATGTTGGCATCGGCAATCAAGGTATGTTTCACAATTTCGGCAAAACCGCAGCTCAAATCATCGGAACTGAGTGTTTTGAGCATGTTGGGGTCGCAAATTACAAAATCGGGTTGGTTGAATACCCCAACCATGTTTTTAAACCCACGGTGGTTAACCCCGTTTTTTCCTCCCACACTGGCGTCAACCTGCGAAAGCAAGGTGGTTGATATAAATCCAAACCGGATTCCCCTTTGATAAACTGATGCCACAAAACCACCTATGTCGCAAACAATACCCCCGCCTACTGCTAATAAAAATGAACCGCGGTCGGCTTTATAAGCTATTAACTGTTCTGTAATGGCATCAATGGTTTCAAGTGTTTTTACTTTTTCTGTTTGCCCTATCACAATGGTGGGAAAACCGTTAAACGAATTTCCATAGATAGAATTCACTTTGTCATCCGTCAATACAATGATTTGCTTATTTGCAGGAAGGTAATTCCGGAAATTTTCAAAGTTTTCGCCTACCAAAAGCTGCGAATCACTGGACGAACCATGTATAATCAGTTTTTGCATAAAGGAAATTCAGTTTTGTTAATCATGCTAGAATAACAATTGCTATAAAACTTTTAAAAATAGTGAATAAAATTGGCAATTATTCATTCATAATATGAGTCTGTTTGTTAATGGATTCCTGATGGATTGCTTTGAAAATGTTGGCCAGAAACTCATCGCTCAAATCAAATTTTTTGCCTTTTTCGAGCACCTTTTCCAA
>Ga0172379_10000831_pt1 | contig 71257 bp, 84 predicted proteins | sample GrowelOW334metaG_FD_119756 | JGI IMG/M metagenome (GOLD analysis project Ga0172379, IMG submission 119756) | Groundwater microbial communities from an aquifer near a municipal landfill in Southern Ontario, Canada - Groundwater well OW334 metaG | ecosystem: Environmental > Aquatic > Deep...
CGAAGATGAATTGAAGAAGGCCGGCATTGGATATTTTGCATTAAGTCCACGCTGGAAGGATGAGACAAAAAAAGAAATAGTATTTTGGCTTAATCCAAGAGAGCAGAGAGAGAACAATTATGGATGGTTCTCTGCCGCTGATCTCAAACTGTGGATTAAAGGGAAGGGACCAATTCCCAAAAAGCCCAAAAAGAAATAAAAAAACAAAGCGCCTCTCTATGAGGCGTTTTTTGTTTGGTAGAATTTTTGTTCCTTGGTGCAAAGCAATCTGCATCGAAAACTACTATTTTCGACGCGATTTTTACGCTTAAAAATCGGCTGCAAGCCCTAGACGACATTAGAACCACCATACTTGAGGGCTGGAAGTCCTATGAACTAGAAGCTGCTGTTAAAATCATGATACAGGGCCAGATGGTTTCTGTCTAAAAATCTTTAAGTTGCTAGGGTAGAATCTGCAGCTTCTGGAGCAGCTGGTCTCGTGGGCGTTGTTTCGCTCATATTGTCATCCAGGACTTTATACACCATCGGTACATATTTCTTGTAGGAAGCTTCGTCATTACCAACGAACACAACCTTGTCTTTATCCTCGAGCTTCATATCTTTAAATGCCTTGCCATGCTTCTGCCAGAACGCCGCAAGCTTAACTTTGTCTAGTACCTTCGTGAACTCATTAATGCTTGGAACATACTTCAATCCATCTTCTCGAGCCGAGGCAAATGCATTGGCAAAATTTCTGAAAAGATAATCTATAAAATATTCAGCATTTTTTGCCTGCGTTGGATCAAAACACTGTTCGAATAGATAATCATTAACCAGATCTTTGATGGTGTGCTTATCCTCGGTTCCTGTAGGGTCATAAAATCCGCACCCGGCTCCAAGGTTAATTTCAGAATTCGCCATTTGATAGAGAATAAAAGCCCCCACCCTTGTCTTTAGCTCAACAGTTTTCTTTTCTATGTCAGTAGCTTTAAAAACGCCGTCAGTAATCTTCTGATTAACAAAGTCTTTGTATTTGCCTACAAGATCAGATGTTCCTAAAGCGTCTATCTCTTCAAAGATGTTTTTCTTCGGAAGAATATATCTTGCATTAAAAATCTCATACACTTTTTGAGATATCTCACGCATTTCTTCTTGAGCAATATCTCTAGTAGAACCTGCTGTAGGAGCATCCTTATTAGCGTGTTGTGCTACGGCACGAGATAAATCAAAGATATCGCCCCCACGATCCGCACTGCAGGATAACCTAAAGAGCATCAAGTCATGAATGCCTAATACGCCCCGGCTTTCTTCCGAAAGTTTTGTGAGAACCCCACTACCGGCGTGCCTACCGTCACCAAATATCCACTCCGCAATCTCTGAGATATGGGGTTCTACATTGTTTGAATGCTTACCCGCTGGATCCACCCACCCGGCATCATTGAGTAGTCTTGTAAGGAAATAATCCAAATTGTGTCGTAATCCCATTCCAACATTCGGATCGCCCATTTCAAGCAATGAATACTCAGGTATTGTATCCAAGAGATAAGTAATTATTTCCTTTGCGATATCATTTGGCAGCTCTCGTGCGTTATTTACTAATATGCGCCACAGTCTTTCTCTTGGGTATTCGCCTTCCGTATAAGCAAATTTTGGATCTTCAAATGCTAAAGCGACAGTCGATGTTTTGTTAATAATCTTTTCTCTCCAAGTCATGTAAAACCGATGCTGTCCGATATCCGCAGGCTTCGATAGATTTACGATCAAGTCTAAATACGTTTCGAGATTTCTTCCGTTAGTCCAACCACCATTGAAACAAGCGAGTGATGTGCGCACATCCTCTGGTACGCTGTCTATACGAGCGTAGTTATTGCTTCGCGGAAAATCTTCTCCAATTGCCTTGAGCCTCACGTCAACATTAAATACTTGATCCAGAAGAAAACGTTGATGACTGTCTTTCGGAAAGAGATCAAGATATTCCTTGTAGTAGGTTGAGTTTTTGTAAGTAGAGTCGCTAAAGGACGAACGTTGTTGACTATTAGTATCTTCAGGATAGCCATCCTCGTGCGGTAAGACGAGTGAAAAGAATCCACGTCCGCCTTTTGTTTCAGTATCATATATTTTACGAAAAACGCTGGGGTAATGAATGTAAATCAGTAATAGATTTATAAGATCTCTTTTGTCGAAATCGCTGTTTTGAAAGTTGGTGTTTTGAAGATCAAACATCAAAACTGTATTGATAAGACGTTTTAGTTTTCTTACGTCTCCTATAAAGGGGAGGTAGCGGTGATACGTGGGTGATTTATAGATATCAAGCAGGCCACCAACGGCTTGGCGCATTGGCAGCGGATCGACAAGGCTAGTAGTTAGAGTTTTTTCAAGATTGTCGGATACATATTTTGCTAGATCTGCTCTCTCCAGGTAGAGACTTATTTTTATATTCACAAACTTTTCCAGGAATTCGCCAACCTTTTCTATATCAGGAGTTTCGGCTTCCAAGATGCCGATGTTCTCGGTATCGTAGCAAATGACATACGAGACATTAGGAAATGCAAAGCTCTTTCTAATAACAAACAATATATCTTTTATTTCAGCGAAGCTGATTCGATCGAGGTCATCGATGACAATTACTACCTTTTTGGGAAAACGTTTTAGGACTGCGCCCAGGTCATCGCAAGCTTCATCGGCAGTATAATCAACCGCCAATGTCGGCAGAGTTAATCCAAATAAAGAAAACCTTCCTATCTCCTTAAGAAGTCGAGCATACTTAGAAATCAACGGCTTTATTTCTGGTATAAAGGAATCCTTCTGGATGGCGTGAATGAGACCATCAATAAAAATCTCAAGTAGGTTCGCAGTACCCAAATAACGCAAAGGGCTGAATTTATATATCACAACCTCTTCCTTGTACTTTTCATCCCAATATTCTTTACAGAAATTAATAAAAGTTGATTTACCAATACCCCAGGGCGCATCTACTCCAAACACAAAGCTTTCAGGCGATCCGCCATTATAGACCTGTTCAGCAAATCTCTCCGCCTTTTCTGAGAAATTAAGCAAGTCCGCTTCTTTCTTTTCCAGTTCCTTATCAACAACAAACGAAGAAGCTGTTTGCTTCTCTTTCAAAATCAGTACTAGTTGTCTGAGCATTACGAGGACTCCCAAAATGAACGGGCCGGAAACTATGGTGAGTGCTTGGGTAATGTTCAGAGACGAAACAATGCGTACATCCCAGGTTGAGAGAAAACCTCCCCAAGCAATACTCAACCAAATTCCAAAGCCGAGAGCTGCAAGGACATCGATGCGACCGCTTCTAAGTATCTTCTTAAGATCAGAAAAAATACCCCTCGCCAGCAGATATACAATCAAGAGAATAATGCCGAGTATGGAAAATAGTAGAGCCTTACTTTCGTAATTGTTTAAAATAACCCATTGATTAATCTTGTCCGAGAGTAGGATTGATATATGCCATATCTCGGCGGTCAAAACACCAAGAAAAGCCGTTTTGGTCAGCATTACAAGATTCGCTGTGACAATCCGAAAGTCGGACAGAGATTCTTTCAGCTTGATGATGGGTTTTTTAATATTTGGCATAATGAATACGCTAATTATCCACCTTTTAGATTGATATGTAAAGAATTGTAAAGTATAATGAGTGTGTGGATATGAATAAAAATAATGAGTTTTACAGAGCAGAAGATCTGGCCCAGAAATTAAAGGTCAATATTATGACCATTTACAGATATATTAAAAGTCGCAAATTAAAGGCTTACAAAATAGGAAAAGAGTTTAGAATTGATAAGAAAGAATTTGAGTCTTTTTTAGATAAAGCAAAAACTAATTAAATATGACCAACAAAGAAGACGAAATTATTGACCCAGTGGAAGCCGTGGATGAGGTTGAACTCAACGCTGCCACAGCGACAGCTTCCCCGGAGGAAAAAATAAGAATTCTCGCCGATAAGTATGCTGTCGCACTTAAGGGCAAAATAGATGAACGAGTAAGTGTAATGAAAAGCGATGACAATTCTCACTACCTCATTTATAGAGTTTTAGGTATCTCAGAAAAAGAGGGTGAGCTGATAGACGTCTATCAAAATAAGGGTCGTTTCTTGTATAAATACGCTGGCTCTTTCCTTGAAGCAGCTGCGATCCTTTGCTTCAAGGAAAAGTTTCCAGAAGCGCAAGCAAAACTTCGAATTCCAAATACTATAGGACAACGCCCCGCAACCTTCGAGATTGATTGTTTGATAGAAAATGATGCGTATGAGATCAAATGGAGAGACGCAACTACCGATGGGGATCATATCACCAAAGAGCATACGCGTTTGAAAAATATTAATAACGCTCACTATCGGCCTATAAGAGTGATGTTTTATTATCCAAACAGAGAACAAGCAATTAGGATACAACAAACCTTAAAGACACTTTATCTTGGTTTTAAGGGTGAATACTATTTTGGTGATGAAGCGTGGGAGCATATACATACAAAAACAGGAATTGATCTAAAGGGTATCTTAATCAAGATAGCTGAAGAACGAAACGGAAAATAATTATGCAATTAGAGAATCAAATCATAAAAGGAGATTGTCTCGATGTCCTCAAAAGGGTTGAAGATCAATCCGTAGATTTGATTTACCTTGATCCTCCTTTCTTTACACAAAGGCGGCACTCACAGAAGACCAGAGATAACGCGAAAGAATATGCATTTGAAGATGTATGGGATGACATACATCAATACACCTCTTATCTGGAATCAAGGATGAGAGAGAGCCGGAGAGTTTTAAAAGACAGCGGAAGTCTTTTTCTTCATTGTGATAAGAAAGCAGTGCATCACCTTCGGGTAATGCTTGATAAAGTGTTTGGAGAAGAAAATTTTAGAAGTGAAATTATTTGGACTTATAGACGATGGTCTAACTCAAAGGAAGGGCTTTTGAACGCTCACCAAAATATTTTATTTTATTCAAAAACTGCCAAGTTCAAATTTAATAAGATACTAACTGATTATTCACCTACAACGAATTTAGACCAGATACTGCAGGCCCGTGAACGTAATGGACATAACAAGTCTGTGTACAAAAGGGATGTGAATGGAGAAGTTGTATTAGGCAAAGAAAAACTAGGGGTACCTCTTTCTGATGTATGGGATATACCATTTTTAAATCCTAAAGCCGAAGAAAGAGTTGGATATCCCACTCAGAAACCAGTGATTTTGTTAGAGAAAATAATCTCCCTGGCTTCACATGAGGGAGATGTGATCCTCGATCCGTTTTGTGGTAGTGGCACTACGCTTGTTGCAGCCCTACTATTAGGCAGAAAGTATATCGGGATCGACACCTCGAAAGAGGCGGTTGAACTAACGAAAAAACGATTACTAAACCCTATCAAAACAGAATCTCACTTACTTAGAAGAGGTAAAGACGCCTATATAAATAAAGATGAGTCGATACGAACAATATTATTCCAAATGGATGCAAACGTTGTACAGAGAAACAAAGGAATAGATGGATTCCTCAAACAACATTATAAAGGCAGGCCAGTTGCAGTGTATATTCAAAGACCCGAACAATCCTTCTCAGATGCCTTATCTCTTTTAAAGAAAGCGAGTGATAAAAAGGGGGTTATCAGAAAAGTCTTAGTTAGAACCAATGTGCCATCAGGTATCGCTGTTAAAATTGATAGCGAACTTCAAAATGAAGACATAGTAATAATCGATCACCCTCAGCATGTGATGTGAATAACTTCATTTGACGACTTATTACCAAACCCGCTAAAATATAAATATCAGAGTTAGTTAGTCTGACGGCGACTGAATCTCTTCAGTCTAAACGTGACGGGGCTACGACTTCTGTTATCAAACCTTTTCGCATGTGCGGATCGGAGCTTGATGACAAGAGTCGTGGCCCCTTTTTCGTTTTCTAACTAACTCCCGATAAATTCCCTCTGAGGCTAAGGTGCCCTGAAGATGTAACGACGAATTAGAAGAACCAGACAAGGCTAGTCCCCGACGGGGCCTGGCTTTTATTTTATTAACCAATTAATCAATAACAAAAAAACAATATGTTACCCAACGAAGCAGTGCAGGAGTTTAAAGAGCTTTACGAAAAACGCTATGGAGTGAAGTTGTCCGATGTCGAAGCAACGCTCAGAGCCAATAACCTTTTTAAGCTCTATAAGATCACCTATATGGGTGAGCCATCAGTAGATGATTTCAAAGAAAAATTGAATACAAGTCATGATCTCAAGCCAGACAACAATTAGCGAAATTCAGTTCTACCCGGTTAAACCCCAAGATGGCCTACTTGGGTTTGTTTCGTTTGTCCTGGACGGCAAATTCTGGATGGGATCGGTAGCGGTGTTCACCCGCAAAGACGGCGGGTATCGGCTCGTATACCCCACGCGCAAAGTGGCCGGGCAGAATGTGAACATTTTCCATCCGATTAATCAGGCCGTTGGCCAACAGGTCGAAGCAGTTATCAGTGAAAAAGTAGCAGAAATATTTAGTGAACAATATGGAACAACCGAACCAGAAAACTCGTGGTAAGAACTTAAACTTCTTTCCGGCCCCGCATACGCCGTTCGACAACGACCGGCTGCGCGCCTTGCTCAGTCACGCCGAGCGGGATTTTTTAATGGTGCTTTGTCATCTCTCCAATCGCTTTGCTGATAAGGACGGCTGGTTTTGGCATACCGATGCTCCGTTCACCGGACAGAGTGGAAGGATTCGGGGACTTACGTCATATGGCTTTGGTACGACCACCTGCAAACGCGTCAGAAAGAAACTACTTTCGCTTGGCCTGATCGAAACAAAAGGAAACCCACACAAGCGCGGCCGAACCGGTGGCACCGTTTATCGGATCAACAAAGAAATGTTGGGAATGGCTATAGACCATAGTGGGCCTAAGAACAGACCACCATGATACTTACCTTCAGACCACTAAGGTCTCCCTAGTAAGAAAGAGGAATTAAGAATTAAAAGTAAGATTAGTTGTAAATAACAACAGCAAAAGCTGTCCAATGTTGAAAGGTTCGGGGGTTGGGCAACTCTTGGGCAAAACTTGGGTGGATTTTGAGGATGTTTGACTTCATCCAAGCATTAGCAGATGTTGTACCTAGACCAATAAAAATTAACGAAAAATAACCATATGACAAAAAATATAAGAATTACAGCAGTAATCGCCATTGTAGCGATCATTGGGGTGACTTACGGGATTTACACCCTTTCAGGACACAAAGCCCCGCGTGAGGGCAATGTTGCGCCCGTAGAAGGAACGGTAAGCCAGGCCGAACTAGACCGGGCAACCGCTTCCCTCAAAAGCGCAATTAACGTAGCTGATCAACTTTCCGGCACCACCGGCACAAGCTTCACCTTTCAGGCACAGCCGACCTATGGCCACTACGGGAACTTCGGTCTCGTAAAGTATGTGAACCAAGTTAAGGGCGTGGGGCTGGTTGATGAGACAGCCGTCACATTTCACGGCGAGACTGACAATGACAATGCCGAGGTCGATTCGAAAACCGGCCAAGTCATCTCTTTTCACCGATCCATTGACCACACCAACCCCGGAAAAGAAAAAACTCAAGCGGAAATAGAAACCACTATGCGGATATTCCTCAATGAGGTGTACCCGGACTTTAAGCAGGTCGAGCCGACACTGACATTCAGTCCCGGTATAAAAGGCGTTCGCCTTAACAATGGCAATTACTTCTTTGACTGGGAGGATAACGACTACCAGAAGCAGCTGCCCGAAGGGGTTGAGACAGAACGTGCTCCGTTCATCCAGGTCGGTATTACTTCAAGCGGATATATCTTCAGCTACAACAACACGATTGATATTTACCGCAATGCGCTAAAAGAATTTAATCTCACCCAATAACTATGCACCAGGAAGTATCACAAAAACTTAAATACTTCCTCTACGCAAGAAAGTCCTCTGAACAGGAGGACAGACAAGTCGCTTCGATTGATTCGCAAATAGATTTTTTGAAAGATTTAGCAAAGCGTGAACACCTCGAGATCGTAGAGGTACTAACTGAATCCAAAAGTGCCAAAGCCCCGGGTAGGCCAATCTTTAACCAGATGACCGATCGGATTGAAAAGGGCGAAGCGCACGGCGTTATCTGCTGGAAGATAGACCGCCTAGCCCGCAATCCGGTGGACGGCGGTAAAGTGCAGTGGCTTTTACAAAGCAGCATTATCAAGCACATCAAGACCTTTGAGAGAAGCTATTACCCGTCTGATAATGTGCTCCTCATTAGCGTGGAGCTGGGCATGGCCAACCAATACATCCGTGACTTGGCCATCAATTCCCAGCGTGGAGTCAAAACCAAAGCAGCAACCGGCTGGTTCCCGGCCCCAGCTCCGATCGGATATTTGAACATAGCCGACAACGAATCAGGCATGAAAATTATCGGGAATGATCCGAAGCGTTTTGATCTGGTAAAAAAGATGTTTGAGCTGATGCTCACCGGTAATTATTCAGTACCGCGCATTCTTAAAATTGCTAACGGCGACTGGAGTTTCAGGATGCCGAGCGGACAGCCGATTGCCCGGAGCACGCTGTATAAACTTCTGACTGAGCCGTTTTATTACGGCCGGTATCAGTGGCCCAAAAAAGGCGGCATCTGGTACCAGGGCAAGCACGAACCGATGATCACCGAAGAACAGTTTGACCGCATTCAGGAACTGCTGGGCCGAAAAGGAAAACCGCGCCCCAAAGTCCACGAATTTGCCTATACCGGCATGATCCGCTGCGGTGAATGTGGTTGCCTCATCACGGCCGAAGAAAAGACTAAGCGTAATCAGAATGGCAACGTACATCACTACACTTACTATCACTGCACCAAACGAAAAGGCCCCTGCACCCAAAGATGCGTCGAAGTAAAAGCCCTCGAGGTAGAAATCCAGAAAGCCCTTGCCACGATCGAGATACCGGAAGAATTTCACGACTGGGCCATGAACTGGCTCCGGGTTGAGAACGCAAAAGAATCAGTTGACCGGAATACTATCCTGGCCACCCAGCAGAGAACGTATGAAGCATGTCTGAGAAAAATTGACCGGCTCATCGACATGAGAGCAGCCGGAGAAATAAGCGAAGAAGAATTTATAACAAAGAAAAATGAAAGTTTGAAAGAGAAAGCAAAACTTCAGGCACTGCTCAAAGCGACAGATGAACGAGCAGACAGCTGGCTTCAGACAGCAGAGCAAATACTTATATTCGCACAGGATGCACGGGAAAAGTTCGCCGGAGGCACACTTTCGGCAAAGCGCACGGTACTTTCAGCCCTTGGTTCGAACCTCCTGCTAAAAGACAAAAAACTCAATGGTGAACTGGATAAAGCCTTGTTACCGCTGCAAAGGATCGCAGAAGCCGTCCGCGAGCATGCAAGACGGTTCGAACCTCTAACAAATCCAAGAAACAAACTGACATTCGAGGAACTTTGCATGCAAAGTCCAAACTGGCTGCGGGACCTGGATTCGAACCAAGATTGACGGATTCAGAGTCCGCTGTCCTACCATTAGACGATCCCGCAATATTCAATTATCAACCCGCCAACCGTACTATTAGACGATCCCGTAATGTCGAGGTGATTATATCCCACCACCCTCGATTTTTCAATTGAATCTGGAGCTACATAATGCAATAGAACTAAAAAAGCGTCAATTTAACACTTTATAGGTTATGTATGATAAAAGGGATGGAACATCCAAAACATTCGCATATTGTGTATTGGATTATTGGCGTCCTTATCGCAATTCTTGGATTTCTTTTATATCCTGAAATTGCGATTCCTCGTAACGAGGTATTGCCCACAGTACTACAAAATAATTAGCAACGGATTTTCATGAACATTGTTTTGACCGCGACTCAAGTTGAAAGAGAGTTAAAAAAACATGGAAATAAAACGAGAGCGAAATCCTCCGCGGGGTTTTTTAAAACAGAAAAAGGTGAGTATGGATATGGTGACGTATTTATCGGCGTCACTGTTCCCGAGCAGAGGAAGATTGCGAAGGGATGCAAGGAGCTTCCGCTTTCGGAAATAAAAAAACTTCTTGCGAGCAAATTCCATGAATGCCGTCTCACCGCGCTTCTCATTCTTGTTTCTCAATTCATAAGTGCAGATATACGTACGCGCGAGCGTATTGCAAAGTTTTATCTTGCAAATATAAAATACGTCAATAATTGGGACCTTGTAGATTCTTCCGCTCCTTATATTTTAGGAGAGCATCTCCTTAATACGAAGCGAGATATTCTCTACACGCTTGTGAAATCGAAGAATATTTGGGAGCGGCGTATCGCGATGCTCTCGACCTTCGCGTTCATACGAAACAACGAGTTCGCGGACACTTTTTCCATCGCTGAACATTTACTCTCCGATACTCACGATCTTGTCCATAAGGCGACGGGATGGATGTTGCGCGAAGTAGGAAAGCATTCCCACTCAGCACTCATACTGTTTCTCAAGATGCACGCTTCCCAAATGCCGCGCACTGCGTTGCGGTACGCAATAGAGCGTCTTTCAGAAAACGAAAGAAAGATGTTTCTGAACAAAAAAGATAATATTAAAATGCGCGAGGAGTTTTTCCCGCAACTTGAATACGTTTCAAAATAAGTTTTCCTTGGCGAACTTCCGCTTCTAAGAGCTTTGTGCGTTCCTTGTTACGAATAGTATAGACTCCAGGTTCCACACCTAATGCTCGAATTTTCTTATCAATTAATATTGCTTGTTCTGGATGTGTCCCAGAAAGAGCCTCTTCTAGATTTTTTTCATCAACAAATCCATCTTCGGTTTTGAATTTTGAGGTGAATGTGGCCTTTGATTCATCCTGTGGTTTTGCATCTTTAATAGCTTTTTCAATAGTGGGAAATATTTTGATAAGCATTTCAGCACCAAGCCTCGCAAGTGCGTCATGAAGTGCGGGATAAGTAAGTGAGGTAAGCTCATATGATTCAAGTATCTCTTCGGAAAGGATTGAGCCGTGGTCTACTTTTTCATCAACCATAAAGAGTGAAACACCCGTTTCTTTTTCATTCGAGAGAAGGGCGGATTGGATTGGTGTAGCACCACGAAAATGGGGGAGAAGAGAGGGATGAATGCCAATGGTGTGAAGGCGGGGAATGTCCAATATTCGCTTTGGAATAATGAGTCCATAAGCTGCGATGACAAAAAGGTCGTAGTTTCCAGCTTTTAATTGTTCTTCAATTTCTAATACCTTTTCTGGTTGCAGTATCTCAATCTGCTCACGAATATCTTCTTGCTGGTCAAGGATACTTTGTTTTGCAGGAGGGGGAGTGATGATCTTCTTTCTACCTACGGGACGATCAGGATTGCAGATAAGTGCTGCGGGTGGAAGTCCTGCACCAATAAGTCGTTCGAGAATAATGGCCGCGAATTCAGGCGTGCCGAAAAATGCGTATTTCATTTATTTCTTTGGAGGAAGTTTTTCTTTTGGTACAAGTTTAGTGAGCGTTTTTGCTTTATCAATAAAAAGCTTTCCATTTAAGTGATCGGTTTCGTGTTGGAACACTCGCGCGAGAAGTCCCCACGCTTTAATTTTTATTTTCCGCTCGTGGATATCAAATCCCTCAAGGGTTACGCGATAGGCGCGCGGAGTAGGTCCGTATACTTCAGGAACACTAAGACAACCCTCTTCAATTGTTATCATTTCACTTGAAATCTTAGTAAGTACGGGGTTGAAGATAGCATAAAATTTTTGACGGCCTTGTGTGTCAGGAACTTGCGCCACAAAAAAGCATTCGTTGCGCCCTACCTGGTTTGCACTGAGTCCCACGCCGTTCGCTTTCTTCATTGTCTCACGCATTGTTTTTACAAGCAGGAGAAGTTCTTTCTTGTCATATTTTGAAAAATCAAAAGCCTCCGTTTTCTTTCTTAAAAATGCTTCATTTTCTTTTTTATGTATGGTGACTATTGGATTCATGTAATTTATTATCTTTGCTCAAGAGTACTCTCATAAAATAAGCGCCTTTCTTTTTTATATTTTTTGTTTCTGCAACTCGTTTTGCAATAGAAAGAAGATGATTTGCATCAAATTGCTTTGCAAGTTTTATATAAAGACCCGCATGAGCATTATCTCCCAAAATTTCTGAGATAGTAAGACCGGTGAGTTGAAATTCCTGATAAATTTTACTCTTTGACCCTTTTTCTCTCAATGCTTTCACATAATTCTCATCGAACGGCATTGTTTCTATTCTATGGTATTATGAGAACGAAGAAAAGGTGATGTACAAGAAGTCACCCTTCGTGATTAAATTAATTAACACAATGATAAAAAAATATTTAAAAAACGTCAGCATTATATTGCTCGCCCTCCTTATTTTTGGAGGAGTTGCATTAGGAAGTTATACTGTGGGGAAAAAGGTAGGAGTAGAACGTTCAATAGTAATTACTGATAGTAAACAGATTATCGACGCTGATTTTTCTCTTTTTTGGAACGCAATTGACCTTGCAAAACAGAAACAAGTGGATGCGGGCGGCATCAAAGATGAAAAGTTTCTTTATGGCGCGATTAAGGGAGCTCTTACGGCATTTGAGGATCCTTATACTTCATTTTTTGAGCCATCAGATGCAAAGAAATTTGAACAAGATTTGAATGGTAGTTTTGGTGGCATTGGTGCACAGATTGGAATGAGAGAGGAGCAAATAGTAGTTATCGCGCCGCTTAAGGGGAATCCTGCAGAGGCAGCGGGGTTGAAACCTATGGATAAGATTCTCAAAATAAATGACACATTTACTGCAGGAATGAATGAGGAAGATGCAGTAAAAATAATTCGTGGAGATGTGGGTACGGAAGTGAGACTTCTCATTTTGCGTAATGGTTGGAAAGATACGAAAGAATTTAAGATTACACGCGCAATTATCCAAGTGCCCACACTGGATACAGAGATGAAAACACTAAAGTCGGGCGATAAGGTGGTATGGATGAAATTATATAATTTCAATTCAAATGTGCCTCCGCTTTTTCATACCGCAGCACTTCAGGCAATGACCGAGGGTGCTAAAGGAATAATTCTTGATATGCGCAATAATCCTGGTGGATTTCTTGATGTTTCAACGGACCTTGCAGGATGGTTTCTTCCAAGAGGCTCGGTGGTGGTAAAAGAAAAGACTCGTTCTGGAGAGGAAAAATCACTTTTTGCCTCGGGGAACGCGGCATTTGGTGATATTCCGGTGGTAGTACTTGTAAATAGTGGTTCTGCTTCCGCATCAGAGATTCTTGCGGGTGCCCTGCACGATATTCGTGGTGCAAAACTTGTAGGAGAAAAAACATTTGGAAAAGGAAGTGTTCAAGAGATACAAAATCTTCAAGGTGGAGCATCGATGAAAATAACTATCGCACATTGGTTTACACCGAAGGGAACAAAAATTGATAAGGTGGGTTTAAGTCCCGATGTTGAGGTAAAACTTACCGACGTTGATGTAGAAAAAAAGACCGACCCACAATTAGACAAAGCACTCGAAGTTATAGAAAAAGAGCTTTCTCTAATAAAACAATAATTATATATGCAAGTCATTCTTCTAAAAGATGTAAAAGGAATAGGAAAAAAAGGAGAAGTACGCAATGTAAATGATGGACACGCACGAAACTTTCTTCTTCCTAAGCAACTCGCGGTTATTGCAACCGAAAAATCAGTAGCACATATTGAGCGCACCAATAACGAGCAGCTTGAAGCTGAAAAAGAACGTGTAAAAAAATTGAAGGCACGAGCACAAGAACTCACGAAAATAAAATTGCATTTTGTCTTGAAAGCAGGGGAGAAAGGAGAGATTTTCGGTTCTGTCTCCGCAAGGGATATTGAAAAGGAAATGCATCGTTTTGAAACGAATGGGAAAGCGCTTCTTGAGCATCCCCTAAAAGCACTGGGCATTTTCCCCGTATCTATTGATATAGGAGAGGGTATTTGTACAACAATCACTGTCGAGATAAAGCCAGAAAAATAGAAACAAAAAATCCCGCTACTCGCGGGATTTTGATTTAGACACAAACAATCCTTCATTTATATATGATAAGTATTATTGACAAATAGTTAAATTATAGTATAATGTTTCTAGTTCGTTCCAATGAGGACTTTTGTTCCTCTCATCAATTCATCAATTAATAGATAGGAGATATTTATGAAACGTTCCTTTGTTGTTTTAATGGCTTTCCTTGTCATTCTTTCGACAGGTTTGGTATTTGCTCAAAAGTCTGCTGTTCGTTCGGATTCAAGTATTTCACAGGCTATGACGCCGGAAGAAGCAAAGAAAATTCGCGAAAGTGTTATTGCACTTGGTGAGCTCTTTGGTGTGAATCAGAATTCACAGCAGCAGAATCAACAGCCGGTTCAGCAGCAAAATCAACAACAAGGCTCCGGTAAGACCGTTGCCGATGTTGCCGACAAGGCTTTAGATCTTCTTGCAAAGGGAATTACCACCATCGCGGAGAATCTTGAAAAGACGGCGCCGTTTGTTTGGAAGGTAATGATCAAACAGCAGTATGCAAATGCCATCGCAAATCTGATCGTACCATGGAGTTTATTCTTCGGAGTAGTGACCTATATGTCTATTAGCCGAAAAATGTTTAAGAAGAGTGATCGTGAAATTGATGGAAAAATTGATTGGGACAGTGGTCGTGTTTGGGTTGTTTCTGCTATTCCAACAATTCTTTTAATTATTTTTGGCACCTGGGGATTCAATCGGCTCTCTGATTCGATTCAACTCCTCATCAATCCAGAATATTATGCGATTCGCGATCTTTTGCGCATGATTATGTCAGGTGGAAAGACATTCTAAAGTTCGTGCTACAAAGTTTGCCAGTTTCTTTTGAAACTGGCTTTTTATTACACAAAAAAATCCACCCATAAGGGGTGGATTTTACTTAGACAATATTTACGACTCGAACGAACTTCCGCGATCCATCAAAATGCACACGTTTCTTTGTAGAATATTTGATGACACCTTCTTTTTTTGCATAGAGTGTGTCGTCGCCACCACGAAGTACATTGGTGCCAGGGTAGAACTTTGTTCCACGCTGACGGATGATGACTTCTCCTGGAGCAACTTTCTCACCATCAAAAAGCTTGACGCCAAGTCGTTTCGATTCTGATTCTCGCCCTAATTTAGTAGAGCCTTTCGCTTTGGTATGTGCCATGGTTCTTATGAATACCGCCCTTTTGGCGGTTCACTAATACCCCTGTATAATAAGTGAAACAAGGTAATAATGTCAATCGTTCTTGCGCGAATTGTGGTGTGGATAAGAGAGCATCAAAAAGCTATTTTCTTCTGGTTCCTTCTTTTCTTGGTGGGAAGTCTTGGATTTGCGGTTGGGTATCTTATGGCACATGGAGAGATAAGGGCTCCTATAATCATTGAAAAATGTTCAAAATAGGGATATTGTGATTTCAGCAATCCACCAAAAAATGAGGAGGGTGTATGGTACAAAAAAGGCAGTGGCGTGTAAGAAATATCATCATAATGGTATGTATTGCCATTGTTTCCCTTGTGTTTCTTCTCAGTGAAAATCCGTGGGCAGTTCTGCTTTCCATATTCCTATATTTTCTGGTTTTTGCTTTTGCGGGAGCATTCGTATGGAGCCTCAGCAAAACAAAATTGGGGAATGGATATCGTGGCATGTTCAAGGATTGATACCGGAGATTTATCTAAAGCCGCAGCAATGCGGCTTTCTATTTGAAAATATTTGAATAATTTGTATACTAGAGAGGCATTTATATATGCGCGGGTGGCGAAACTGGCAGACGCACTACCTTGAGGTGGTAGCACCCGTAAGGGTATGCAGGTTCAACTCCTGTCCCGCGCACTAATATCAAAAGGACGTTCAACAACGTCTTTTTTGATATCCATGTTAGGAGGAGTTGAACCGTAGGCCGAAGACCTCGAAGAGAGGGCGTAGGTCTCGAACATAGCAATGTGAGAGGAAACTCCTGTCCCGCGCACTAATATCAAAAGGACGTTCAACAACGTCTTTTTTGATATCCATGTTAGGAGGAGTTGAACCGTAGGCTCCCTGTTTTCTTAGCAAGCGAAGCGAGTTTAGAAAACAGCAGTGTCGCATGCCATGCGGCCCGTAAGTCACGAACAAAGAGGAGATTGACAAATACTATATAATATGATACCATGTAGTAGTTCATTAGCACCCCACAATTTAATAATAAGGAAGGAAATTCATGAAAAAAATCATGATAGTTGTAGGAATAATTCTTCTTTCATTCTTCGGAACTAAACATTTCGAAATGAGTGAGAAGATTGCTCCGCTTGAAGAACAGTTCGTTGTCACTGCTGAACAATTTGAAGGATCGAAGGAATTAGCAATAAAAGGGTCTGCGGTGTATGAAGGAAAACTTGATCGAATTGTAGATGTAAGAAACCGTCTCTTACGCGAAAACAAGTACTTGAAGATGGGTGGATGGGTTGTCCGAGGCGGACGACCAGAAACAGTTGTTGTTTGCATCTATGCCGGATTCCTTCCAGAAAAGTGGTATGACACAATAGCGTCATATAATATGTAGTTATATAAGCGGCTCAATGAGTCGCTTTTTTTTTTGCCTTTAAAAGGCTGGTGGCACAGGGTATAATGGAATAACTATGGCAGTTGCGACATTTTTAAAACAAAAAACGTTGGTAACGCTTATTATCATAAGTGTATTATTTATGATTGTGTCGCTTGCCCTTGTTGCGATGAATTATGGAGCCATTACACAAAACATAGTTCTTCATTTTGATGCATTTCAGGGTGTCGACCTCTTTGGTTCAAAGGCAAACCTATGGGGTGTGTGGGTTTTAGGACTCATGATGATGATGGTGAATGGCATTCTTTGTTATGAATTTTATAATCGCGAGCGCTTTTTTTCATATCTTTTCATTATGGGAAATGTACTCATTAGTATGCTTGTGCTTATTATAGATGCGGTACTTATCTCAATTAATTAATTTATGAATACTTTCTTTAGTGTATTTCTCGGCATTATCCTCGCAATAGTTATTGGGGGATTTGTTGTGCTCTTTCGAATGATGAAAAAGAATAGAACGCCAGCCGAAGATGCACAATCATTGCTTCTCCTTCAAAATCAGATGCAAACGCAGTTTCAGGAATTAAGGCGCTCTGTTGAGCGAGGATTCGGTGATTCGGTGCAGTTTATGCAACATCAAACGAGTGCATCTCAACAGATTATTCGTGATGTAACTGAGCGTCTTACGAAGCTTGATGAAACAAATCGCCAAGTAGTTAATTTTGCAGACCAACTTCAGTCATTGCAGGATATTCTAAAAAATCCTAAACAACGTGGTATTTTGGGAGAATTTTATTTAGAGACACTTTTGAAAAATGTCTTGCCTCCAGGAAGTTATGAGGTGCAATATCACATGGGAAGAGATGAAAATACAGAAAAAGACCTTATTGTTGATGCGGTCGTATTTGTGAAGGACAAGATTATTCCAATTGATTCAAAATTTTCTCTTGAAAACTATAATCGTCTTGCAGAGGAAAAAGATCCAGTAGAGCGAGAAAAATTGGAGAAATTATTTAAGAACGATCTTAAAAATCGAATTGATGAGACGGCAAAATATGTACAACCTTCAAAAGGAACCATGGATTTTGCATTTATGTTTATTCCCCATGAAGCAATTTATTATGATCTTTTGGTGGCCCAGGTGGGTGCAGTGAAGGTGAATACTCGGGATTTAATTGAATACGCATTTAAGGAAAAACACGTGATCATTGTCTCTCCAACCTCATTTCTTGCATATCTTCAGACGGTATTGCAAGGACTTAAAGCACTTCAAATTGAGGAGTCTGCAAAAGATATTATTAAACGTGTGGAAGAACTTGGAAAACATGTTGCGAGTTATGAGTCGTGGGTTCAAAAATTGGGAAACAATCTCGATACTACTGTAAAATCATATAATGCGGCATATAAAGAATTGGGGAAGATTGACAAAGACGTGATGCGCATCACAAAAGGTGAGATAGTAATTGAGCCGATGGTACTTGAGTCACCAACGCATCGAGAGATGGAATAAGATGGAAATAGAGATAAAGAATCTTTTTACGTTTTACGACGTCCTTGGGCGCCCTCTTACGCTTATTGAAATTTTTATTCATCTTCCGAGTTTGAAGCAAAATATACAAGAGACGCGGAGAATACTTTCAAAACTAATTCGTGAAAAAATTGTAATAGAAGAAGACGGGTTTTATAGATTGAGGGGAGCCTCATACGATAGCATGTCACGAAGGAAGCAGGATTTATTAGGTGATATGAAGTGGAAGAAGCTCGTAAAACTTTCTCGATGGTTTCGGTATGTTCCATTTGTCCAATTTGTGGTTGCGAGTGGTTCTCTTGCGTTTGGCAACGTGAATGCGCGTTCCGATTTCGATGTAGTAGTCGGAGTGTCTAGCGGAAGAATGTTTACTGCGCGCTATTTTCTTCTTGCTCTTTTTTCACTTTTGCACGGAAGACGAATGGATGATGCGCATGAAAGTAGCCCTGATAAGCTCTGTTTCAATCATTTTGTTACTCCAGATACCTACGAAAAATTACCCCACAATACATATCGACTCCAACTGTATCGAAACACGATTCCTCTTTGGGGCGATGAAAATGCATTGCAAGATTTTATTACACAAAACGTGTGGGCAGACCTTCCTCAAAATAGTGTTTATGATACACACAGAAATAAGCTCGCACCAAGTAATGTAAAAATAATTTTAGAAAAACTCTTAAAAGGCTCTTTAGGAGAATTTGTTGAGCAAAAGATAATGCGTCCGATTGCAATGAAGCGACTTGAGAAATATATTGCAAATAAAGAAAATAACGGCCGAGTGGTCGTAAGCGATAAGGAACTCGAGTTCCATTTTAACCTTAATTACGAGAAACGTTTTTCCGATACTGCTACTTCTTTATCTTGTGAGGATTGTGGTTAACACAGGCTTTATTTGAGCAACGCTCGGGAATCGTTTTTGTGCCTTCCATCATAAGTGAGCCACAAAGATCACATTTATTACCCGTAGGACGAGATTTCATTATAAATTTGCAGGAAGGGTAATTTGAACAACTAAAAAATGCGCCAAAGCGTCCGCGACGTTCTATGATATCCCCATTATCGAGTGGACATTTTACGCCCGTACGCTTCTTAGCCTCTTCTTCGGGGCTTTGTTTAATATAATGACAGCCTTTTTTTCCGCGGGACCAATTACTGCACGCGATGAATTTCCCAAATCGTCCCTCGCGTTCAAGAAGTTTCCCGCCACAATCGGGACATAATTCTCCCGTTTCCTTTGGTCCTTCCATAAGAGTGCCATCGAGTTTGCGCGCACCTTTGCATTGTTTTGTCTTATCCTTTTCGTCAAAGAGACGGCAGCTCAAAAACTTTCCTGCACGACCAAGTTTAATAACCATGGTGCCGTGTGAGGCATCAAGAGGACAGGTGAAACGAGCATCTTCTCCAAGTGTGGTAGCTTTCTCTAACTTATCCTTTTCTTTCACTTCTTTTACAAACGGAATATAGAAATCTTTCAATACTTTTTTGTATTCCTTCTTTCCTTCTGCAATTTCATCAAGTTTATTCTCCATTTCCGCAGTAAATGAATCACTAATGTAGTTTGCAAAATTCTTTTCCAAGAAATCACTCACTACTTCGCCGGTATCAGTGGGATGAAGCGTTTTATTTTGCTTCTCAATGTAACCACGTTCATCAAGAGTGCGGATAATAGCAGCGTACGTACTCGGACGGCCAATTTCGCGCTTTTCAAGTTCTTTTACAAGTCCTGCTTCTGTATAACGCGGAAGGGGTTCTGTTTCTTTTCCCTCACTTTCGATTGAGACGAGAGTTAATGGCTCATCCTTCTCTAAATGAGGAAGCTCATGTTCTTCACCGCGCGCACCCGTATCAGCCATAAGCCATCCAGGGAAGATAACAATATTACCGGTCATCGAAAAAAATGGAATTTCGGCACCTTTTGCTTCTGCAACTATCTTAGTACGAAGCAATTGAGCGTCGGTCATTTGAGATGCAAGTGTGCGTTGCCAAATGAGTTCATAAAGTTTTTTCTGCTCATCATTGCCTCCCGCATGATGAAGTGACATTTTTGTAGGACGAATTGCCTCGTGTGCTTCTTGAGCATTTTTACTTTTTGTCACATAGGTTCGTGGGGAAAGATATTCCTTACCATATGTTTTTTCAATTTCCGTATACATCTCAGCAAGTGCAATGGAGCTTAAATTCACACTGTCAGTTCTCATATAGGTAATAAACCCTGATTCATACAATTTCTGTGCAATACCCATAGTGCGAGAAGGCGAGTATCCAAGACGCGAGCTTGCCGCTTGTTGGAGTGTTGAGGTGATAAAGGGAGGTTTTGGTGAGCGTTTTGCTTCAGTCTTTTTTACCGAAGCAATATGCCACGGGTGTGTTCGTGCTGCACCAAGAATGCGTTCTACTTCCTGTTCATTTTTCGGTTCGTCTTCACAGGTAAGTTCGAGTTGGTGTTTTTCTGTTTTGCACTGTGCTTTAATTACCCAAAAATGTTCTGGGATAAATGCACGAATTTCTCGTTCGCGTTCCATAATAATGCGAAGTGCAGGGGATTGTACGCGCCCCGCGGAAAGTCCGTAGCGCACTTTCTTCCAAATAAGTCCGGAAAGGTCATAGCCTACAAGCCTATCAAGAACACGACGCGCTTCCTGCGCTTTACGAAGATTTTCATCAATCTCGCGAGGATGTTTCATTGCCTCAAGAATTGCGGGTTCGGTAATCTCGTGAAATACTACCCGTTTCGGATTCTTTAGATTACACGCTTCTTTAATGTGCCATGCAATTGCCTCACCTTCTCGGTCAGGATCAGTAGCAAGAAGTACTTCATCCGCTTTCTTTGAAAGTTTAATGAGCTCTTCGACAATTTCTGTTTTTGCTTTTGCAATTTCGTAGTGGGGAATAAATCCACCGGGAATGTCAATTGCTTTTTTATTACTTTTTGGAAGATCGCGAATATGTCCGACGCTTGCGCGGACTTTGTATTCTCCTTTTAAATATTTTTCGATTGTCTTCGCTTTTGCGGGACTTTCAACAATAACTAATTTCATTCCGTTAGGATTTTACCTTTTTAAGGTTATTCTTTTCGACGCCATTTTGTATCATTTCATTTTTCATAATGTGTATTTGTAAAACCTTAACGGGATTCATAAACATTCTTTTATACTACCTCAATTGTTTTTTATTCTAAACTTTCCACTCACTTCTTCGATTATTCCTGAAAAAAGAAGGAGGGTGAGTTTCTCATTCACAATATGAGGTTGTAGTGTAGTCAGCTCAAGTATTTTGTCAATTGAGAGTGGTTCGTGTGCACTTGTAAGTACTCGCACAATTTGTGATTCAAATTCACTGAGCGCAATATTGTTTTCTCTTGCGCTCGTGAGCGAAGGGGACGTTTCAACACCAAGGTCTTCTAGAATATCTGCGCAGTTTGTCACAAGGCGCGCACCATTTCGAATGAGCATATGAGAACCTTTATAGTTAGCATTATTCACACTTCCGGGAAAGACAAATACCTCGCGTCCTTGTTCAATTGCATTGCGTGCGGTGGCAATTGAGCCTGAGCGAAGTGGCGCTTCAATAACGATAGTTGCGATAGAAAGACCACTTACAATACGATTCCGCTCAAGAAATTGATTTGGATATGCAGGAGTTCCTTCTACGTATTCTGAAATGAGACATCCACCGGACTCAAGAATGTGCTCTGCAAGATGTTCGTGCTGACGAGGATACACATGGTCAAGACCATTTGCAAGTACTGCAATAGTGCGACCGCCCGCCTTAAGTGTCCCTTCATGCGCGGCGGCATCAATACCGAGTGCGAGACCACTCACGATAGTAATGCCACGTAAGGCAAGTGTTTCAGCAAGTTCGTGTGCAAGTGCTAATCCCTCACGCGATGCTTTTCGTGTGCCTACAATTGCAACACATGATTCATGTGAGGTGGGAAGAATGCCACGATAGTAAAGTGTGTTAGGCGCTCCAGGAATTTCGGAGAGGAGAGGAGGATATAATTCTGATTCTTCGTGTAGAACACACACCGGAAGTTTCATAATGTGGTAAAATAATTATATACTACGCGTTTGTAGAGAAGCACGTTTGTTTTTGAGTATGGATGTATTTAAGAAAAAAATAACGATTGAGGGACTTATTACGGCAATTATTATAATTGCAATTTCTGGAGGAATTTATTTTTTTGCTTCTAAAATAACTGCCTACTCAAATGAGATTCTCACATTGCGTACCGAACTTGCATTGCGTTCAAGTTCACTCACTATGCTTGCAAACCTACGTTCCGAGTACATTTCCAAAGCACAGAAAGATTTTACGGCATTACAAAATATAATTCCGGTGAAGGATCAGCTCATTAATATTGCAAAAGATTTTCAGTTTATTGCAACTCAGGCAGGATTTGATTCAACCTTTTCATTTATGAGCGAATCACCCGCAACCGTAAATACATTAGGCTTTCTTAGTTTTAAACTGACTTTCGGTGGCGATTTTGATAAATTACTTGAGTTTGTAAAGACATTACAAGACTTCCGTTATCTCTCCGATTTCACTAATTTTACGATTACGCGCGGAAAAGATAAGGCACAACTGTCAGTAAATGGAAAAGTATTTTTTAGACTCCCATAATATGAAAAATCTATTTAATAAAGGAATAAAACTTCATTTTTCTCGTCAGGGTTTCTTTTCCATCCTTGCGGTTGTTCTTATTATCATTATTGTAGGACTCGTGATTTATCTTTCTACCTTCCTTATATCCAACTTTGGGACAGCATTAGAACTAGGAGGAGAGGGTGTTCCTAAAGAACAGTTTGACATCAAGGGCTTCGAAACGCTAAATTTAGTGAAGCCACAATAGGAATATAACTGATTCGGGTGTGTAGTTCAGTGGTAGAACGCTGTCCTGATAAGACAGAGGTCGAAGGTTCGATTCCTTCCACACCCACAAAGAAAGGCCTTGTGAGGAGGTCTTTTCTTTAGCGGGCCTGTAGCTCAGTTGGTTAGAGCGCCTCATTTGCAATGAGGAGGTCACCGGTTCGAATCCGGTCAGGTCCACAAATTGCTCTTTTGGGTAGAAGTGTCCCACTTAACAAATAGAGAGTTCTACTCAATTTAGTATTGATTTGAAAAATGGGTCGCGATAGATAATACTTATATACGTAGATGGAAAGCACGGAACAAAAAAACGAAAACTCATCGATTTTAGTAATATGTCCCGAATGTAAGGGGTCATTTTATTTACAATCAATAGAATTAGGTATACTTCGCCCATGCCCTTTTTGCGGTAAAACAGTGACTTTTGATAAGGTCGAAGTGAATCAAAAAAAAGATGAAGTTGAATCTACTAAATCCTCGAGGAAAGAGGTGGCCTGATTTTTATGGAGATAGGTCCTCTATTAGAAATAGAGTCGAGTCAAATCCAGCGGTTAAAGAATTAATAGACTGCGGTCTTTTATTAACCAAAGAACTCAACACTTTGTTGTTGGGTTTTTTGATTAAGAATAGAAGAATACAAGAATTAATCACTGCGCCTACAACAATAAATGATAAAGATTGGTCAGAAAAAGACACGACCGAGGTTATTAAAATTTATGATGAACAAACTATTGGGAAGTCTAAAGACGAGGGGAAAAAGATCCTAACTCATCTCATTGATAACCATCAGAAAAAAATTGCTTCAGAAAAAAGGAAGAAAAGAAAAGTAGAAATTAAATCAATATCAGATGATTTGGAAGATGAATTGAGTAATTTCCGCACCCTAAAAAACTTGAATATATCAACACTTATTCATACAAACCTTTATTATTGCCCTGACTGTGCTGAAATTTTTAGAAAAGATACTTTTTATTCCGGTAAATGTTATTGTGGGAAGCAATTGAGTAGGGTATCTGAAACTAACCAGGATAGTATAGCGTGTATAAGTGATGATGTTGAGATTTTTGTTAAGAATAATATGTGGTTAGAGCACGGTGTAGAAAGACAATTTTCAATAAATGGTTATAATACCGCCTGTGGAGTAAATATTATGGGCTCATCGGGGGTTTCGCATGAAGTAGATGTTTTAGCAGAGTCTGCGTCAAAGAATAAGAGGATTATTGGGGAGTGCAAAAATCGAGAAATTGACATATCAGATGTCTTTAAATTATATGGCCAAATGGCAGACACTGGTTGTAATATCGGATTTATATTTTCCACAGGTGTTGTTCAGGACCCTCAGAAAAGTAGGCAGGTGTTTAGACTCGCATCTTCAAAAAACATTAGGATTATTGATGGAATTCTGGAAAATACTTCCGAGCGGCTCAATGAGCTTATTTTAAATTAGAAAAACCTCAAATCTTTTCAAGCAACTTCCCTCAACTTCGTCTTTTCAATCCACTCGGCTATTCTAATAATCTACGTCGTTATAGTCATTTTTGTTCCAACTAGTTAATACAAGGTCCACCACAGAATGTGATATGCACGGACGCAAAGCCGTTTTATCTTATTCGTATACCGCAGTACAATGACAATATGAAAAAGAAGGAATATTTTATGAGGAGTTTTCTTAACGCTACGGGAGTTCTCGCATACATATCTCTGGTAGCGGGGTTCTTATTCAACGGTAAACAACTATTTGGAAAAGAGGAAACTTTTCTCCTTCCAATCCTCATGCTTCTTCTTTTTGTTACATCCGCAGCAATCACAGGGTCTCTTGTGTTGGGAAAACCAATTCACCTTTATCTGAGCGGTCTTAAAAAAGAAGCGTTCACAATGCTTTTTGCTACGATTGGTTGGCTTGTTCTTTTTCTTGTTGTGATTATCGGAATATTGCTAGTGCAATGAAGATACTCAAGAAAGTTCAACACGAATATTTCGAAGCACTTCTCGAAGGACGAAAACAATTTGAGATTCGCCTCGCAGACTTTAAATATAAACCAGGCGACACGCTGGTACTTTTAGAACAAAAAGAAGGGAAGAGGGAATTGAGCGGAAGAAAGCTCGAATGCGAGATACTTTTTACAGTGAACACGAAAATAGCTGAACAATTTTGGACGAAAAAGAAAATAGATAAATATGGTCTCGCGGTTCTTTCTCTCCGAAGAAAGTTCAAATTTAAATAACTATGTTTATTATTTTCGGTATTATCGGACTTCTCATAATATCAACCGCAATCTGGCTAAAGAATGAAAAGAAACAGGATTTCTTGTTCGTTATCGGTGGTATTTCACTCCTCATTTATAGCATGAGTATTCACGACCTTATTTTTATAATTCTGCAAATTGTTTTTATTATTTCCGCACTTGTGGAGATTTTTCGATTACCTAAAAAGAAGTAGGTGAGTATATTGAAAGAAGATTATTTTTATCCACAGGTGTGATTGCTTGCATATTATGAACCTGGGGTGTAGGTTATAGGTATGAAGCATCACAAACAAGGAACTGCACCAGACAAAGCAAAATCACTAAAACACGCGAAGCAGGCACAAGGCACACTCCTTAAGGTTATTCAGATGATTGAAGGGGACAAATATTGTCCAGAAGTTATTCAACAAACACATGCTGCAATCGGTCTTTTACGCACACTCGAACATAACCTTCTTAAGGGTCATCTTGACCACTGTGTAGAACATAAATTGCACGAGAATAAGAAACAGACCGTTGATGAATTATTGCGTATTTACAATCTTTCAAAATAATCTATGGCACTTACCACATTTAAAGTGAAAGGAATGCATTGTGCGAGTTGTGCAGTCATTATTTCAAAACGAATCACTAAACTCCCCGGAGTAAAAAAAGCGGATATTAATTATGCATCAGAAACAGCAAAGATTGATTTTAATCCTAAAGAAGCACCACTCGAAAAGATAAACGAAGAAATTCGCATGTTGGGATACGAGCTAGAGGATCCACACACAGGGCATGATATGGGTGCTATGAATATGATGGATTCACAAAATAAGAGTGAGAAGTTGAAGGAGTTAGCCCTCATGAAAAGAAAGGTCAATATAGCGTTTCCTGTAGCGCTTGTGGTGTTTGCACTTATGATCTGGGACATTATTGCAAAAATGTTTTTACTTCCTGCGCTTCCGCTTTCAATGCAATTGCAGAATGTTATTTTTCTTGTATTTTCCACAATAATTCTTTTTTGGGCAGGAAAACCATTCGTGCAAGGATTTGGAAGATTTTTTCGTTACCGAGTAGCAAATATGGACTCATTGATTGGTATCGGAACACTTACTGCGTATACCTATAGTGCGGTGTTGGTGCTTATGCCTCAGGCGCGAGATTATTTCTCGTTTCCAGAATATGTTTATTTTGATGTAGTCATGGTAGTAATTGGGTTTGTATTATTTGGAAAATATCTTGAAGCGCGGTCAAAACTACGCACGGGGGAGGCAATTGAAAAACTGTTAAGCCTGCAAGCAAAAACAGCCCTCGTGATTCGTGAAGGGCATGAAGTAGAAATATCTCTTGCAGAAGTGGTAGTAGATGATGTTGTGCTCGTGCGTCCAGGAACAAAGATTCCAGTTGATGGTGTGATTATTGAAGGAAATTCTGCAGTTGATGAATCTATGATTACTGGCGAATCAATTCCTGTCGATAAACATCCAGGAGATGCGGTGGTGGGTGCAACAATAAATAAGCAGGGATCGTTGAAGTGTCGTGTTACACGCATAGGAAGTGCCACAATGCTTTCTCAAATTGTAAAAATGGTAACTGACGCACAAGCATCAAAAGCACCAATTCAAGCACTTGCGGATAAAATTTCAGGAACATTTGTTCCTGTAGTGCTTGGTATCGCCTCACTTTCGTTTGTTCTTTGGCTTACGGTGGGTGCATGGCAACTCGGATTCACTGTGGCATTCTCGTATGCTCTTTTATCACTTGTGGGTGTGCTTGTTATTGCATGTCCTTGCGCACTCGGACTTGCAACTCCTACTGCAATTATTGTAGGCGTAGGCAAGGGGGCCGAACAGGGAATTTTAATTAAAGGAGCAGAATCTCTTGAAGAACTTTCGCACATAACAACGGTGGTGTTTGATAAAACAGGAACAATAACCGAAGGTTCACCAAAAGTCACCGACATCGTTGTTTCTTCTGAATATAGTGAAAGCGAAATTATAAAATATGCAGCAAGTATAGAAAGGCATTCCGAACATCCATTAGCTCATGCTATTGTTGCCGACGCAAAGAAAAGAAACATTTCTCTTGTTGAGCCACTCGATTTTATTGCATATGAAGGAGTTGGTGTAGAAGGTACAATAGAAGGAAAGCGGGTGCGTGTACAAAAACCCACCATAGAAGATATTGCGCAATTATCTCTCAATCGATTACATGAAGAAGGAAAGACAACGGCAGTCATTTTTATTAATCAAAAGATTGTTGGTGCATTAGCACTGAGCGACACCCTAAAAGAAGGCGTACACGAAGCAATTGCAGCACTTCATCAAGTAGGTCTTACTACAGTAATGATTACTGGAGATAATAAGAAAGCAGCGGAATATATTGCTACACAGGCAGGCATCGATAAAGTAATTGCCGAAGTTATGCCAAATGAAAAAGCGGCAGCAGTAAAAGAGTTGCAATTACAAGGATTGAAGGTGGCTATGGTAGGAGATGGAGTAAACGATGCACCTGCACTAATTCAGGCAAATGTAGGTATCGCTATGGCAACAGGAACGGACATCGCAATTGAAGCAGCAGGAATTACCCTTCTTAAGGGCGATGTACGAAAAGTGGTTCAAGCGCATACACTTGCACGACGTACGATGCGTGTAATACGGCAAAATCTTTTTTGGGCATTCTTTTACAATGTGATTGGTATTCCACTTGCCGCGGGTGCACTCTTCCCATTTTTTGGAATCTTTCTCAATCCAATGTTTGCAGGCATTGCGATGGCAGGAAGCAGCGTCTCCGTGGTTGGGAATTCTCTACGATTAAAAACGCTTAACCTTAAATAATTATGACTCAATCACAAAAACATCTTTTCCATGTACAAGGTATGCATTGTACTGCGTGTGGAATCTTAATTAAAGAAACTCTCGAAAATGTTGAGGGAGTAACCTATGTACATGTTGATGATATAAAAAACACCGTAGAAGTAATTCTGGAAAGCAACGTAAGTAAAGAAGCTATTGTAGAAAATTTTTCCGCGCTCCTTAAAAAGGACGGATACTCGCTTTCAATAGAAAAAGTTGCTCACGCCCCCAAATGGAAGGAGTTTCGATATGCACTTCCTATTGCACTTGGCATGCTTGGCATCTTTATCTTCTTACAGAAAATTGGCCTTGTGAATCTCATTACTGCAGAGAAGGTAAATTTACCCGCAGCATTTGGCATCGGTCTTATTGCATCTGTTTCGTCATGCCTTGCGGTAGTGGGAGGATTACTTCTCTCAGTGTCAGCAAATTATGCGAAAGAAGGAGAAAAAGCAAAACCACAAATTTTCTTTCATGGAGGAAGACTTCTCTCGTTCTTTGTCTTCGGTGGGCTTATTGGTCTTCTTGGATCCGCATTCACGTTAAGTGGGGGGGTGATACTTTCTCTGGGAATCTTAGTGAGCGTGGTAATGCTTTCGTTGGGATTAAATCTTCTTGATGTATTTCCATGGACAAAGCGGTGTCAACCACGAATGCCAAAGTTTCTTGACCATTCCTCTCGAATAAAAAATATGCAGCATAGCGCGGTACCATTCCTTATTGGACTTAGCACTTTTTTTCTTCCTTGTGGATTTACGCAATCGATGCAGGTATACAGCCTTTCTACCGGTTCATTTCTTGCAGGAGCGCTCACTATGTTTGTATTTGCTCTTGGTACACTTCCCGTGCTCGCACTTATTAGTGTAAGCTCAGTAGAGTTTGGAAAAGGAAAATATTCAGGGATCTTTTTCAAAGTCGCAGGTCTTCTTGTGATTGCATTCGGACTTCTCACCATGATAAGTAGCCTTACTGCTGCGGGTGTTATAAAACCACTTTTTAACCTCTAATTTATGAGAAAAGATTCAAAAATAGTGAGCGCGAGTATTCTTGCAGGAGCGCTTATTGTTGCTGCACTTATCATAGTACGTTCTACTTCTCCTTCTTTACCTCATACAGGGGATTCCTCAAGTGTTCGCATGGAGAACGGAGTTCAATGGATTGAAGTGACTGCACGAGGTGGTTATTCTCCTCGAGTAATAGTTGCTAAAGCAAACATTCCAACAAAATTACGTATGATTACACGCAGCACTTTTGATTGCTCTGCAGCATTTGTAATGCCCGCACTTGGCATTCGAGCGATGTTGCCATCTTCAGGTTTAACTAATTTCGATATTCCACCACAGTCGGAAGGTTCTGAACTACAAGGTCTTTGTGGAATGGGTATGTATAGTTTTGTTATTCAATTTACGAAATAAAAAAGTTTGATATACTAATGATATGTGGAATTATTATGGAAGACATATGTTTGGATGGGGAGGAGGTGGGTTTGTACTAATTTTATTTTTCTGTATCGTGGTAGTTGCTTTTATTGTATGGGCTGAATATAAAACATTTTCACCAAGAAACGAGGCAAAAAAGACCGCACTTGAGATTCTGAACGAGCGATATGTAAAAGGAGAGATGGATAAGAAAGAATTTGAAGAAAAGAAAAAAGATATTAAAAACAATTAAATCATGAAACATATAACCATTTACTCAACTCCTTCGTGTGTATACTGCAAAATGGCCAAAGCATACTTTGACCAAAAGGGTGTAACCTACACTGAAAAAGATGTATTTGCAGACGAAAAAGCACGAGAAGAGATGATTCAAAAATCTGGACAACTTGGCGTTCCCGTAATAGATATCGGAGGACAAATTGTCATTGGATTTGATAAGAGCATTATCAATAATCTTTTAGAAACAAAATAAAGTTCAGTATCTCAAGCGCCCTTCGGGGCGTTTTTGTTTCGTGCAAATGTTCGGTATAGTGAGAGTAAATGAAACTTCATAGATTTATAGGTGATTTTGATTTTTCACACTCTATACTACGGGTTACCGAGCGTGACTTTGTTGAACAAGTCATTTCTGTACTTAGACTTGCACGTGGTGAGGAACTGATTTTGTGTGATGGAAAAAGGAATGAAGTGAGAGGAAAAATCCTTACTTACGAAAAGGGGTTTGTTGAGATTGAAATTCTTGAGAAGAAAAGGAATGAGGCAGAATCTGAATGTGAAGTGACACTTTACCTTTCAATATTAAAGAAAAGTAATTTTGAACTTGCAGCACAAAAAGCGACAGAGGCGGGAGTCACACATCTTACTCCTGTTCTTTCTACGCGCACAGTTAAATTGAATATGCCAGAAGCAAGAATCTCACAAATTATGAAAGAGGCATCGGAGCAATCTGGACGAGGGGTAGTTCCTCAGATTCATAAAGCAATTGATTTTGATATGGCACTTGAACATGCAAAACAAAACGACGCAAATCTTCTTTTTGATAGCTCTGGCAACTCCATGCACCATATTCTACCCACACTTCAGGATGCACGTCGCATAGGAATTTTTATAGGTCCTGAAGGAGGATTTGATCCAGAAGAAGTGTCACGCGCAAAAGAAAAAGGATTTAAAATTGGAAATTTAGGGAAACGTACACTTCGCGCTGAAACAGCGGCAACTATTGCAACATTTATCATATGCCAATTGCACGAAGAGTAGCACGGGTTATGGAAGTAATGCAGAAACGCCAAAAAGGACTTATCATCGTTCTCGAGGACATTTATGATCCACACAACGCAGCTGCCATTTTAAGAAGCGCGGAGGCTTTTGGTGCAGGAACAATCTACTTTATTTTTAATACAGAGAAGGAATTCAACCCTCGCCAAATAGGGAAGAGGAGTTCATCGTCCGCAAATAAATGGCTTGAGTTTAAAATATTTAAGACTATTGAGGAATGTACAAAAGAATTAAAGAAACAGAAGTACACTATTATTGCGACTGCACTTATTCCAGACGCAAAATCCATTTTTCGTGCTTCATTTACATCCCCACGCATTGCGCTCATGTTTGGAAATGAATCGCGCGGTCTTTCACCAAAAGCACTTAGTATTGCTGATGAAGTTGTCTCCATTCCTATGCGAGGCATGGTAGAAAGTCTTAATCTTTCAGTATCGGCAGGAATCTTTCTTTTTGAGATTACCCGTCGACGCCTCGCAACTATGAAAAAGCATGTACTTACCACTCGCGAAGCTAAAGCTGCCACCAAGCGTATACTACGGACATGAAAAAAATAACTGGAGGAATTTTTGGTGTATGGAAACCGAAAGGGCCGAGCTCGTATGACGTAATACGCGTTTTAAAGCATATGACGACAGAAAAAAAAATTGGGCACGCAGGAACATTGGATCCTCTTGCGTCAGGCATTCTTGTGATTGCAATTGGGCGTGAAGCGACAAAAAAAATTAGTAATGAAGTGGCAAAGGAAAAAGAGTATGTAGCTTCAGTACGACTAGGTGTTACAAGCAGCACCGATGATAGGGAAGGTATAAAAACAAGAAACATTTCTGCAAAAAAGATTTCAAAAGAAGAAGTACAAAATGCAGTAAATAAATTTGAAGGAAAGATAATGCAAGTGCCACCTGTCTATAGTGCAATAAAAATGCAGGGAAAAGAAGCATATAAAAGAACACGTGCAGGGGAAAAGATTGTTATGAAACCAAGAGAAGCTCTTATTAAAGAGATTGAGATTCTTTCCTATAGATGGCCTTATCTCTCCATTCGCGTAGTCACGGGCCCAGGAGTCTATATCCGTTCGCTTGCGCGTGATATAGGGGGTGCACTGGGTGTGGGAGGGTATCTTGCAAATCTCATACGTACTCGCGTGGGCACCTATACTAAAAAGGATGCACTGCACCCAAAAGTGAAACATAGTAGAATAAAGAAAAGGTCAAAATAATATAATTATAGCTATGTACGAATTACCAAAACTTCCGTATGCATATGATGCGCTCGAACCATGGATTGATGCGCGCACGATGGAAATCCATCACACAAAACATCATGCTACCTATGTGGCGAAATTGAACGAAGCGCTTGCTCCTTATCCAGAACTTTCTGCACAATCGGTTGAACAACTCGTAAAGAACCTCGCATCTCTCCCTGAGGCAGTTCGCGGCGCAGTAAAAAATCATGGAGGAGGGCACGCAAATCACTCGCTCTTTTGGACGGTGATGGGACCACAAAAGGGTGGCGAACCTGTTGGAAAAACAAAAAACGCAATTACTTCATCACTTGTAAGTTTCGGTTCTTTCAAAGAGCAATTCTCAAAAGCCGCGCTTGGTGTATTTGGAAGTGGATGGGTCTGGCTCGTAGGCGACTCGCAAGGAGCTCTGAAGATTATGACTACCCCTAATCAAGAATCGCCACTTACCCAGGGGCTAACTCCTATCCTTTGCCTTGATGTATGGGAACACGCCTACTATCTTAAATTTCAGAATCGTCGTACAGAATACATTGAACAGTGGTGGAATGTAGTCAATTGGGATGAGGTTGAAAATCAATATACAAAAGCAATACTCCATGGATAACATTAAAGAGAAAATAGTAGGGGAACAGGCGCAATTCAAGAAAGAGGCACGAAACCAGGCACTCACCCTTATTACGACGAGCTTTAGTCTTGTGGCAGGCCTTGCGTGGAATGAAGCAATTAAATCGCTTATTGAATTTCTTTTTCCGCTTGGGCAAAACGGCCTTGTTGCAAAATTGCTCTATGCGGTACTTATTACTCTTTTTATAGTGATAGTTACCTATAGCCTTTCAAAGATGAAAGCAAAAGATACCGAGTAACATCAAGATAAAAAATACCCCGAGTAGGGTATTTTTGTAGAAGCCTTAGTTAAGAACAACGATATCAGTAAATGCGATTCCGAACTCCATCGCATCTTGCCTTGAGGGCATCCAGATATCTACGAAGTTTTTCTTACGCACATGCATACGATCCTCAACAACGAACGTCTTTGTTCCAAAAAACTTTGGAATCTGAATCTTTGTACCAAAGGGGTAGATATTGGTCGCAATGATTCCATCGCGAACCATAGAGCCCATTGCAGTGACAAAAGGAGTGCTATCAGTTTGGTCTGGAGTACTTGAATAGGCAGTTACCCAGACTTTTCGGGTATTTTGTTCATCTACTACTTGTTTTGGTGTGACAGCTGCCTCTGCTACATGAACAACGGCATCTGAAAGTACTTGACGGTCTCCCACTACTGGCACCTCCGAAGGAATCGGAAAGACCATAACGGCAAGACTTATAAGTACTGGTATAAGTTTAATCATCATAATAAAAACCCCTCACTCAGGGATTATGGGGATAGCCTATCACACTTTGTCGATTCTGGCAAGGGTTTGAGGCAATAAACCGCTATTTTATTGAGTTTTTCGGACTTTCTGGTAGTATTGTAAGTGATGAATCCCGTTAGAAACATGAGTATAATAGAAAATATGAAAACCCGAGTCGAAAGCGAATTGACCTTAAATTTCTAACGGGATGAATCTTGTGATTTATAAAACAAAAGACTTTGTGGCATACAACAAGCCGGCAGGCATGCTTGTACACCGAACGCACGAGACAAAAGAGGGCCAAGGAGAGAAAACACTCGCTGATATTGCCATTGAAGAGTTTCCAGAGATAAAAAAAGTAGGAGATGACCCAGAACTTCGTCCTGGAATCGTACATCGCCTCGATAGACACACGTCGGGCGTTATTATTGTGGCTCGAAACCAAAAATTCTTTGAATTTATGAAGGGTCTCTTTCAAACACATCAAATTACGAAAACATATTGCGCACTAGTAAATGGAAGATTAATGGGAAAAGGTACTATAGATACTCCTATAGGATTGAAGCCGGGCACGGTAAAGAGGAGCGTCTTTGCAAAGAATATGAAGATGGTAAAGGAGGCGATTACTGAGTATAAGGTAAGGAAAATGTATCAAAAGGAAGGATTCGGAGGGCGAGCGATTTATTATTCACTTGTTGATGTAACCCCAAAAACAGGAAGGACACATCAGATTCGCGTTCATCTTGCTTCTATTGGTCACTCAATTGTAGGTGACGCACTTTATGGACAAAAAATAAACTCACTTGGTCTTGCTAGACAATTTCTTCACGCAGAATCAATCGAATTTAGTACGCCCGATGGGAATCGCGTAAAATTGGAGGCCGAACTTCCCAAAGAACTTCGAGATGTACTTGAAGCATTAGAGAAATAAAAAGCCCCACAAATGTGGGGCAGATTTTTTGTGCGAACCTATATTACAGAAGGTGGCAAGTCTTCGTGTGTCCGCGTGCCGGAGATTCGTCCTTTCGTGGCTTCGAGTATATGCAGTATTACATCGTATTGATCAAAACGTGTATGACACTGAGCGAGTAATCAATTATATGCAGATTTTATATTGTGACAGTATTTATCACAAGGAAGAGGGCAGGTCTTCTTATCCGCATGCCAAACCTCCGTTTGTTGTACTGGGTCGGATAATACCCTTAAGCCACATAATATGTCAATGGCCTTTTAAGATACGGATAATGTAAGGCGGTTTCGTTTGACAAAAGACATGGTTTTGCTTACTCTTTTATAGTTATGGAAAACGACATCTTGAAGAAAATTCGCCCAGGCGCAAAAGTACGCGTGTGGGAAAAAATCAAAGAAGGAGACAAGGAGCGCCAAAGCGCTTTTGAAGGATTAGTACTTGCACGCAAGCATGGTAATGAATCAGGAGGAAGCTTTACGGTTCGTGCAGTACTTTCTGAAGTAGGAGTTGAAAAAGTTTTTCCAATCAATTCTCCAACAATCGCAAAAGTTGACATTCTTTCAAGTCCAAAGAAATTACATAAAGCAAAGTTGTATTATGTCCGAGATTTCTCAAGCAAGAAGATTCGCGAACGCGTCACTTCAAAGAAATAACGATAAGGGACTCCCGCATTCGCGGGAGTTTTTGTATGATAAGAGTATAAGAAAAAAGAGAGTACGAACTACAACATGGAAACCGAAAAAGAAAACGTAGGAATGCTGTTGGTGGTAGCAACGCCAATCGGTAATTTAAAGGATATAACACTTCGTGCGCTCGAAGTGTTAAAGTTGTGTGATGTAGTGTTTGCCGAAGACACGCGTGTTTCTGCAAAATTACTCGCACACTTTGAAATTAAAAAGCCGGTATTTCGGTACGACGAACACTCGCACGCACTTTCAGTTACTAAGATTGCAAAATTACTTGTTGAAAAAAAAAGAGTAGTACTAATAACCGATGCGGGTACTCCTGGTATCGCAGATCCTGGTTCCCGTCTTATTGCTGCAATTCATAGTGAGCTTCCAGAAGTTCCTATTGTTCCTATTCCGGGGCCCTCAGCACTTATTACCTTACTTTCTGTTTCGGGTATGAATACAGAGCAATTCACTTTCTTGGGTTATCCGCCGCATAAAAAAGGAAGAGAAACATTCTTTAGAAAGATAAAGGAGATACCAGTATGGCCCGTGGTTCTTTATGAATCTCCTCATCGAATTGTAAAAACATTTCATAGTATTGTGGAACAGTGCGGCGAGGAGAGAATGGTAGTGGTAGGACGAGAGCTTACGAAGATGTACGAGGAGATATTTAGAGGTACTGCAAAGGCAGCACTTCAAAAATTCGAAGCAAATGTAATACGAGGAGAATTTGTAATAGTTATTTCCCAATAGCCCAATCCTCAAGTGATTGAAAGTCTGTTTCTCCACAAATACTTTTCTTTGATCGTGTATTGTAAAAGAAAGGCACACCTTCGCAATGCTCCGTGTCGTACTCCTTCATAAGTTGTTGGTTGGCAATATCGTGCCATACCTCGAGTCTCTCAATTGTGAGATGATTATCGAGTTCAATTTTCTCTACAAACGGTTTCATTGTCTCGCAATGTGGGCATTCCTGACCATAAAACATGAGCAAATGATTTTTTTCGTTCATAATAGTATTATACAACGGTGATGAAAAGATTTCTCGATATTGTGGGTGGTTGTATTGGCTTTCTAGGATTTCTAATCCTTACCCCTTTTGTTGCGCTTGCCACAGGTATAGAAAGTGGTTTCCCGATTCTTGTGAAGCTTGATCGAGTGAGCAGTGGGGAATGTATACAAGTGTATAAGTTTCGTACGATGATTCATGGAGCACATGCGATGAAGAAAGATCTTGCTACTCAAAATGAACGAAATGATGGGCCTCTTTTTAAAATAAAAAACGACCCTCGCCTCACGAAAGTAGGAAAATTTCTGAGGAAGCTTCGGATTGATGAGTTTCCACAATTTATTAATGTATTGCGTGGGGAACTATCGCTTGTAGGCCCTCGTCCTCATGAGCCCGAAGAACTCGCAAAATATCCGGAGGAATTTAAAATGCTTGCTGAAGGGAAGGCGGGACTTACCGGGCTTTCTCAGGTAAGTGGTGCATCGGGTCTTCCATTTCGAAAGGAATTGGAGCTCGATAAATATTATTTGGAACATCAATCATTGTGGCTTGATATTAAAATACTTTTTAAAACGGTTTGGATTTTTATTTCCGACCCCACGGGGGTCTAAAAATAAAAAACATTGACTATAGCACTTTGAAGTGCTATTTTAGTTTCAGCAATTTTATTCATTCACAAAAGGAGGTTGTATGCGACAAACCAATCTTACACGCGAAGAGGTATTATTATCTCTCGTAGGACAGCGAGAATGCCCATATCCGCGCTGCCTGTTACTAAATGAACTAGGTGTCATGGCAAAAGAAGGAGATAAAGAGGCTGAAAAAGCCCTTCGTCCCGTCCTCCTCATTTTGTCTGAGGATGAACGTGCCATCGCATATTGTTGTCTTGCAAGTCTTGAAGCACACGAACCTGAAACAATCGCCGCACTCAAACAATTTGCGAACGATGCGGAAAATGCGCCTCTCATAGGATGGGCACATCAACGATTCGGGATTGTGGTGCCAACCGGCACAACACCGACTGCATAATAATATAAAATCCCCGTACTAAACGGGGATTTTTTGCCTAAATTATAGGATTCTTTCTAATTCTCGGTTATGATGAGACTAATGCGGGTCGCGATTTTACATGATTATTTGAATCAGTTTGGTGGCGCGGAACGAGTACTTGAGGTTCTTCTTGAGATATTTCCAAAAGCCGATTTATATACGCTTCTTTATGATTCGAAAAAAACATTTGGACGTTTTGACCGTAACATTGCAAAAACAAGCATTCTTGATAATTCGTTAGTACGGAAAAAACATCGCGCGTTTATCCCTCTTATGCCTTTTGCCTCGGAACATCTCACAAGCAAGGATCAGTACGATCTTATAATCTCTTCTACTGCGGGGTATGCAAAAGGATTTAATATAAAAGGGCGATATCATATAAGTTATTGCCACAGTCCTTTGCGATACGCGTGGGAAGTTGATTATTTAAAAAATCTTCCCTTTGCACCGTGGCCACTAAAAGAAATGATTATAAATCCAATTGCACAATGGATGCGGCAGTGGGATATTGATGCCGCAAAACGAGTAAATCTTTTTATTGCAAACTCTCATTATATTGCGCAGAAAGTGCATTCGTATTATGGGCGTGAGGCATTTGTAGTATTTCCTCCTGTCGAAAGTAGAACTTTTTATCCTGATCCTTTGGTAGCACAAGGTGATTATTATCTTATGGCGGGGAGGCTTTTGTACTACAAAGGATTTGATATTGGTATTAAAGCATTTAATCGATTAAAAAAACCTTTAAAAATTGTGGGTGCGGGTCCCGAAGCAGAAAAGCTAAAAGCGCTAGTAAAGACTCCCTATATTGAATTTTGCTCAAATATTTCTGATGAAGAGCTTCGAAAATTGTATTCAGGAGCAAAGGCATTTATTTTTCCACAAATTGAGGATTTCGGACTGGTAGCTGCAGAAGCACAGGCATGTGGTACACCAGTACTTGCGTACCGCATAGGAGGAGGAGGAGAAATCGTAATTCATAAAAAAACGGGACTTCTTTTTGATGAGCAAACTCCTGAAGCAATCGAGGCGGCGGTACGCGAGTGCGAAGCAATGCAGTTTAACCGTAATGAGATTGCACGAGAGGCAAAACGCTTTTCACGGGAACAATTTATAACCAAAATAAGTACCATTGTTCGTGCTGCAGGATTTTCTGATACGATGCCGTCTATGGGGACTTCGAAAATTCAAAATAGAAAAATGCGCTCATGAATATATTGATTGACATACGACTTCTTAGTAAGGGTCGTGTCTCTGGTATTGAGGAGTATACCAAGTCCCTTATTGACGATCTTTTACACGAGGGGAGTAAAGAAACATTCCATTTTTTCTATAATGGTTTTCATCATGCGCCTTTTCCAGCAATGTGGAAGGCAGCATCAAATGCGCGCCTTATTGAATGGAGTGTCCCCAATAAACTTCTTGATTTTACCACTCGATTTTTAAAATGGCCTCGCGTTGAACAAATTGCACATACTGACCTTGTATTCAGCCCTCATTTTAATCTCTTGCCTGCTACCGCACACACAAAAAGGGTCATTACTTTTCATGATCTCTCATTTCTCCATTTTCCAGAATTCTATCCGTTACGAAAAAGACTCTGGCATTGGCAACAAAATTATCGCGTACAGGCAACACACGCAGACGCACTTATTGCAGTTTCCGAATTCACACGACAAGATATCATTACCTCGCTTCGTGTTTCAGAAAAAAAGGTGCACACCATCTATTCAGGTATTAATTCGTTTTTCTCCGAACTTCCAGAAAAAAGTCCAGAACGCGCACGCTTTGTAAAGGAAAAAAATCTCCACCAGCCATTTCTTTTATTTGTAGGAGTACTTGAACCAAGAAAAAACATATCAGGAATTATTCGCGCATTTAACGAAGTTAAAAAGATTTCCTATCATCGTGAATTACAGCTTATTATTGTCGGAAGGAAGGGTTGGTTATGTGATACAATTTTTAGAGATGCAGCAGAGTCCCCATGGTCTCGTGATATTCGTTTTTGGGGAGAAGCATCTCTTGAAGATTTGAAGCTCCTCTATAATTTAACCTCGGCGTTCGTGTATCCATCTTTTTTTGAAGGATTTGGGTTTCCACCACTCGAAGCACAAGCATGCGGAGCACCAGTTATTACCTCAAATCGCTCCTCATTGCCAGAAATAGTGGGGGAAGGTGCACTTCTTGTTGATCCTTGGAAAATTGAGGAACTCATTACTGCGATTGATTGTGTGGTGCGCGATACCTCTTTTGCAAATGATTTAAAAAAACGAGGACGAGTGAATGCGAAAAGATTTTCTTGGCAAAAAACTGCAAAACAAATTCTCGAACTTTTTCATTCACTTACCTAACCGTATGTCCCAACAAGTTCCTATAAAAAATATTGACCCGGTTTTAGTGGATATAAAAAATCCACGCATCAATTATACGTGGTCATCTCACCACAAAGTGGTAGATTTACGCAAAACACCCATAGATGAGGGTGGCAAACGACGCACCATCGAATTCATTGCAAAAGTCTCTCTTTTTGCAGTACTTGGTGTAGTTTCGTTAGGAATTGTAGTCGAATCTTTTATTCTTTTTCAAACAAAAGATGTGGTAAAAAATGCAGGAGAAAAGATCGCACAAAACTTCTCCATGTCAGTAGATGCATTTCAAAATTTAGAGCCCGATAAAGCAACCGCAGCATTAAGGCAAAATGGTACAGAAATTCGTGAACTCGATGCAATTCTTGAAAACCGTCACACGTCTGGTTTTTTAAGTCTTATTGGGACAATTATTCCTACATTCCGTGAAGCAGGAACACTTGTAAAGCATGTGGCTTCGCTCAATATGAGTTTCTTAAAGCTTGCGGAAACGACTGATAAATTGAAACAGGATGGATTTACTGATTTTCAATCAAATGGGGATGCTCTTGTTGAAAAAATGACGAACGCACGAAACGCAATAAAAGTTATTCTTGCAGAAGCACAAGTAATTAAAAATGCGACCACCAATCTTCGAAGACTTTCCTCATTTTTTGATAAGGTGGATAGCGTAATTGGAGAAAAATATCTTGCGCACAGTGCCGATCTTTACCGTGGAGATGCTGCAATCGAACATTTCTTGTCACTTGTGGATTCCGAAAAAGAAAAACATATTGCCCTTTTTTTTCAAAATCCTGCAGAAATAAGACCAGGCGGCGGATTTATTGGAAGCTATTCGGATATGACTATTCAAAATGGACAGATGATGAACTTGGATGTGCGCGATATTTATGACCCTGATGGACAGTTCTTCGGCAAAGTCATTCCTCCTTATCAACTGCAAACGGTAAGTGAAAAATGGGGTGCGCGTGATGCAAATTGGTTTTTTGACTTTCCCACTTCTGCAAAAACAGTACTCGGTTTTCTTGAGGAATCTCTCATGTATTCAGAAAAAGGCATTACCTTTGATGGCGCGATTGCAATTAATATAGAAGTTATTAAAACGCTCCTTTCGGTAACTGGGCCAATTCCACTTCCTGAGTATAACCTTACTATTACAAATGAGAATTTTCTTTTGGAAGTACAACGAGAGGTCGAAGCAGGAAAGGATAAGGCGGCAGGCCAGCCAAAAAAAATATTAAAAGTACTCACTCCAATGCTTCTAGAAAAATTGAAGGACCTTGATGCTGCAGGGAAAACCGACCTCATTAAAAAATTTACAAGCCACATTGGAAAGAAGGATATTATGTTCTATATGAAAGATGCTGAGTTAGCATCGTTCTTAAATGATGCGAAAGCAAATGGCGCAATATATACAATCCCACGCGATTTTTGGGGTTCGTATCTTGCGGTAGTGGATGCAAATGTTGCAGGAGGAAAAACAGATGCATTTATGTCACAGTCGGTAAGCGCGGATATAAATGTAGACACGAGCGGCTCTCTCCTCACCGACATTACCGTGACGCGCACTCATAAAGGAGGGACACAAAAAGACCCATGGTGGAATACGGATAATAAAAATTTTATTCAATTATTGATGAATCCTGGTTCAAGCCTTGTAACGATGAAGGGGAATACAATAAAACTTATTAAACCCACATTCGACTACGAAGCAAATGAATATATAAAAAATCCAGACCTTGAAAGTATCGATTCGTCGCGTGTTGCACTTCCTGGATTTAATGCATGGACGATGAGCGAATTTGGGAAAACTGCATTTGCAACGTGGTTTACGGTACCCCCCGCAAAGACAGGGACCTTGACGCTACGGGTACATACCGACAATACTGCGGAGGCAACTCTTGAAGAGGGAAAGAAATATACCTTTGTATATGAGCGTCAATCGGGTGTCCCCACAAAGCTTTCCGTGTCCGTTTCAGCACCCGTCGGGTTTACCTGGGCCGAGTCAGGAACCCCGCTTTACACCTACACTAATGACGACATAGATGGACGCACCTTATTTACTCTCGAATTAAAACGACAATGAAACTCCATATTAGAAATTTCGTCATAATTGCACATGTAGATCACGGCAAGAGCACTCTTGCCGATCGTCTTTTGGAAGTCACGGGAACCATTGAAAAAAGGAAAATGAAAGAACAGTATCTCGATCAACTTGAACTTGAGCGGGAGCGTGGTATTACGATTAAAATGGCACCAGTGCGCATGCATTACACCATGAACGACATGGAGTATATTTTGAATCTTATTGATACACCGGGACACTCTGATTTTTCATATGAAGTTTCTCGCGCGCTTAATGCGGTGGAAGGCGCAGTGCTTCTTGTTGACGTGACTCAAGGAATCCAAGCACAAACACTCGCAAATTATCGACTCGCAAAAGCAGCTGGCCTCACTGTGCTTGGTGCATTGAATAAAGTTGATTTCTTTAAACTCGAATCAGGAGAAATTGATTTTGAAAATGACAGGTTGAAAAATCACAGGAGAGACCTCGCTGAACTTATTGGGGTATCAGAGAATGAAATTTATTATGTGTCAGGAAAAAGTGGAGATGGCGTTGATGAACTTCTAAAAGGGATTGTCACCAAAGTACCTCCTCCTCAAGATGAGAAAATTGGAGTGGGTCGTGCATTGGTATTTGATTCTTTCTACGATGACCATAAAGGAATTATCGCGTCTGTTCGAATGTGGAATGGGGAGGTAAATGGAGAAAATGCGATTTATCTTGTGGCCACAAACACCCATTCAAAAATAAAAGAAATTGGCCACTTTATGCCTCAGTTAAAAGTACTTCCTATTCCACAAACACTCTCCGCAGGTGAAATTGGGTACATTGCAACTGGCATTCGGGACCCCGAAAAGATTCGCATTGGAGACACAATACTTATTGGCAATTTTAAGAATTCAAGTGAGTTAGCATTGCCAGGATATAAAGAAGCAATGTCGGTAGTATTTGTATCATTTTATCCAGAGGAAAATGATGATTTCGAGATGCTCTCGAAAGGGTTACAAAAATTAAAACTGAATGATTGTGCACTTCATATAGAACCAGACCAAAACGAAGTATTAGGCCGTGGATATAAAGTGGGGTTTTTAGGAAGGCTCCATTTTGAAATTACGAGTGAACGTCTTTTGCGTGAATTTAATGTGGCAACGGTAAATACATTTCCTTCGGTGCTTTATAAGGTGAAGAAAGGGGAGGAGTGGCTCATGATTGTAAAACCAGAAGAGTTGCCACAAGATTATGACGAATTGTGGGAGCCAATCATTACTGTAGAAATTATTCTGCCAAATGAATATCTTTCGAGTGTACTCTCACTTCAAAAAAAGTTTCGTTTTTCTGATCTTCATACAGAAACTTTAGGTGATCGTATTCGTCTTATCACTCAAATGCCACTTGCAGAACTTGTAAGTGATTTCGATGACCAACTAAAGTCCGCCACAAAAGGAATGGCTTCATTCAGTTATGAGTTTGTAAAATATGCAAAAGCGGACATCGCCCGGGTTGATATTCTCATCTCTCATGAAAGTATTCCGGGTCTTAGTCGCTTTCTTCCAAGGGAATCACTTGAACGAGAAGCGCGTCAAATGGTGTCACGCCTAAAAGACCTCCTACCACGCCAGCAGTGGAGTCAACCAATTCAAGCACAATCCGAAGGAAAGATTCTTTCTCGTGATGACATTGCCGCATTACGTAAGGATGTGACAGGGTATCTCTATGGAGGTGATCGTACACGAAAAATGAAACTCTGGAAGAAGCAAAAACGTGGAAAGAAGAATCTTTTAGAACGTGCAACAGTACAAATTGCACCTGAAGTATTTAAGGAACTCCTCAAGCGCTAAAAGTGCATCTATAATACCTACTTTTGTATACTATATAAGTATGGGATTCTTACCGAAATCGTTTCGACCTCACGTTGCAATGCTTATGACTGCATTGATATTTTTGCTTATTCAATTTATTAGCGAACTCCTGATGGTGTATGCGATTACAGAACGATTCCCTGATGCAGGTACTTTTCTTTATGCATCAAAACAACTTGTTATTTTCTTCCACATTATTGTGACTATAGCACTTGTCTCGTATGCGAGAACAATAAGCAAACGTTTCTATAAAGAATCATAATATGAGATTCATAAAACCAATTATTATTCTTATAATAGTTATTATTCTCGGCTATGGAATATATAGTCTTGTGCGCGAGAGAAATGCTATTGAAAAGGAGATGCAACAACTTGCAGACACCGCACAAAAATTGAATGTGGAAAATGCAGAATACCAGGCAAAAATTTCGCAATATAAAAGGCCTGAAAATCTTCTTAAACTTTCTCGTGAGCAATTCAACTACAGGAGAGAGGGAGAAAAGATGATTATTGTAGTACCTGGAAATGCAAGTACATCTTCGAGTACCGCGAGATAAACTCATTATAAGTAAACTCACATCCCATGAGTCATAGATTATTTAAAAAATTAGACGAGGAATTAGATACCATTCTTGATGATTTTAATAAAAACTTTCATATTCCACCGATTCTTTTGATGGCATTAAAATTGAAACATTCGAACAAAATTCAAGAAATTATTAAAAAATACAGCAGAAAAAATGACGAAGAGTAAGGAATAAAACCTCTCTATACAATAACTGTATTTCCAGGATATAGTGAAGGAAGGTGGGATTGGTTCAGTGGTAGAATGCGACCTTCCCAAGGTTGAGACACGGGTTCGATTCCCGTATCCCGCACTAGAAAAACTCCCATTTATGGGGGTTTTGTTTAAAGAAATACATATTAATAGGTGAGTAAAATGCTATACTAAAAGGGATAAAGCGAATGCATTGACATTTTGCTGTTTCGGTAGTATAATATAAACCAATAAATACAATACTTATGAACCAAACACGTATTGAAGAGCTCATGAAAGTAGACTTGTTTGAAGCCTTGAATATAGATGGTTTTTCAGTCGAGAAAAAACTTGAGGTGATGGATGAGATTGCACAAGTTGCAATGAAAGGAATCTGGTTGAAGATTCTTGAAAATCTCTCTGAAGAAGAGCAAGAACAATTAAATCTGCTTCTTGATAAAGGACCAAGTTCAGAAGAACTTACCACGTTTCTCAAAACGTCGATTCCGAATCTCGAAAATCTTATCAAGGGAGAAATTGCTTCATATAAAGCGATGCTTCTTCCTCCAGAAATTAACTAGTTAATTATTTTTACATATGAACATGGAAATACCTCCAAAAAGCACTACAACACCGGTCAAAGAAGCAGAAAAGACTCAAGAGATTATCTCACCTGAGAAACTTAAAGTTGCCGAGGTACTTCTTGGTGATAAGAATTTTAATATTGAGGATCTTTACGAGAAGTCAAAAGAAGGTAAGGGGTCAGTATTGAATCAGGATAGGGCTCGAGAAAAAATGAAGGAAGTAGAAGCATTCTCTCCAGAGGCGCGTAAATGTGCGGAGGATGTGGTTTCGGCGCGCGAGGAAAGTGCGCGGGTTTTGGAACAAGCGTACGAGATTAAAAAGAGAGATCCCAATTCGAAAAAACTAAAAATTTCAGATATTATTAGTCTTTTTCCGGATGAGCAAAAAAATACAAAAGAAAAACACGAAAATGCGGTTATCGCTCTCAAGAAAACTATTCTTCAAGATGAGATTATTACCTTGCGACAAAAGCATGGTCAAAATCCTGAATCCGATAAACTTATAAGAGAAGGTATCAAAAACGGAACAACACTCGAATCAATTCGAAATATTTCGGTTATGGAACTTGCGCGCATGAACGATGCGCGAGAAGGGGTTAACAAAGGGAATTCAAAACTTTGGGAAAATATTAAAAAACCTTTTGCAGCTTTTGCAAAAATAGAACCACGAGCCTTACGTTCAGTGGTGGGTTCAAGTATTTTTACCGCCGGACTCATTGGAGGAAGTGTTGCATTTAGTATTCCAATTGCAGCTGCGGCAGCAGGATACGGAACCTATGCCGGTTATCGCGTAGTCCGCGCACTTGTAGGGGGCACTATTTCAGCTTTTGTACAAAAGCATGTTACTAACAAAATCGTAGAAAGCGCATACAAAGTAGACACAAAAAAAGCATTTGAAGATATCAAGAAAAGCACAAAACAGAGCGTTGTTGAGCAAGGTATTTCAGATGAACTTTCAGAGATAGTTGATTTAGAAAGTTTAGCTTCTCAAAATTTTAGTACCGACAAAGAACTCGCTGAAGAATATTCAAAGAAAATGAAGAAGGCTCGTCGTCTTCACACCGCAAATGCGATTGGTTCGGGTGTTATCACTGGAGCTGCAGGTGGTATGATTGGCGCAAAAGGACTCGACTTCAGTATAGGAAAATTCGATGAGTTTACTGGAGGAGGTTCTACACCCGAACAAATTCCCGGCGTTATACCAAAAGGTGAACCAGAATGGGAATCTACTACCGCACAAAAAGGTGATTCGGTTTGGAGTGTTGTTGAACACGATTTAGAAAAAAACGTTCCTGGATTCAAGGATATGACGGAAGCGGAAAGAACATATGTAATCGATCACTACAAAGATTATGTAGAAGCGGATCCTGAAAAATTTGGTCTTACTAACCCCGATCAGATTAAAATTGGATGGGGTAAGGAAGTTGACAGTCTTTTTAATAACAAGCAGGAGCTTGCAGAAATCATTGGTACGGCAAAGGGATTAAAACCTGAAGAAGTTCAGAATATTTTGCGCACCAACGAATGGAATAGATTGCATCCTGATGGCATAAGTCACGAAGAAGTAGTTCCACAGGGAGCACAAACACCGGAAGAATTACGACCTGCATTTTCACCAGAAGATCAGCGTATATACAGCCAGGCGATGCAAAATTATCGTGGAGGTACTTTTGAACAAGGTTCTGCTGCATGGAATTCGGCTCACGCACAAGGTGAACAATCACTTCTTGCATTAGCGCATGATCATCCAAGAGTAATGCAAAATCCCGCATACCAAGATTTCAAATACACGGTAAGAAATATCTTCGGAGAACACCTTCAGAAAGAACTTGGTGAGGGTGGTATGCTCAAGATGTTTCAAAGTGCTGACCATGATGACTTGGTTCGAGAAACATCAGGTATTGCAGAAACATTTGGATTAAAACCACAAGAAGCGCAAATATACACCGCGTTTCTTGGTCAAGGCCACGAGCTTGATGAAAATACATTTAAACCATTTGTAAATCCAGAAACAGGTGAGGTTTCTATGAAAGAGTTTGCCCGCTCCATCGGTCAATTTGGTGCAATTGCTGAAAACAATCACGATCTTCCTGATATTCCTGTGGGAAAAACAGTATCGGCGTGGGAGCCACGAATCATTCGTGTGGGTGATAATAATTATCTCGGCCTTGTCCGTAATGCGGGTGAGGGAAAATTTGAGTATTCAATTGAGCCAGGTGATGTAAGTGGTGCAAGTAAAACGGGCATGGAACTAATGCTTGAACAAGGAGCGAAGTCCACTCCAATTAATGCTGAAGCGCCAATAGAAAATGTTCGTGCAATACCTCCCTCATCAATAAGAGGACTCGCTGATACAGTTCAGAAAATTGGTCCGTCAACTGAATCTAGTATTCCAAAAACAGACTTGAATGAACCAATGAAAGGAGTGGTAGTTCCAGAAAATATTCAACACGAACTTGCTGCTTCACAGGAAGAACTTTATAAAACGATTGGACTTCAAGCGAGTATTGAATCAGGGGATATTGAGCGAATTCATAATTCCCTCGTAAATATCGGAAAGGTATATGGATTAAGTCCTCAAGAAACTTCTGTATTTGAGCAATATACCGCAGGAGGAAAGCCACTCACTACAGAAACAATGCGAGGGTTTGTTGATCAGGAAACAAGAACTCCAGCTTTTGCAAAAGTTGCGGAAGCCATGAACGAGTTTAAAGAAGTGGCAAAGAGAACAGAACTTCCACAAAATCTCCCTGGTGAAGCCGTTTCTGATTGGGAACCAAGAATGATAAAGACGGGTGTAAGCGGAACAGGAAGACTTGGACTTGTACATAAGATGGGTCCGAATTTATACGAAGTAAAAGTAGGAAATGCCGAAATGACTTCGTTATCACGCACTGATATGCAAGAGCTTATCGTTGGGGCAAAAGTAGACAATGTTAATGAAATGGGCCCCGTTGCAGTAGAAACTTCAGTAGTGCGCGAAGCAACTGACGAAATAAACAAACAGCCGATTAATATCAATTCATTAAATGAAGGTCCTTCAGTTGAAGCAGAACGATTTAGGACAGGAGAACAACTTAAAGAGGAAATCAGTGAGCGATTAGCAAAAAAACCGATCGGAAGAACTGAAGCGTTCAAGGTACCTAAGATGAATTTGAATGAACCAATGAAAGGAGTGGTAGTTCCAGAAAATATTCAACACGAACTTGCTGCTTCACAGGAAGAACTTTATAAAACGATTGGACTCAGGGAGGAATCGGGGAGTATTGAGCAGATACATGATTCATTTGTGCGTATTGGAAATGTGTACGGATTAAGCACAAAGGAAATTGCTGTATTTGAGCAATATGCATTTAATAACGAAACGCTTATTAATCCAGAAACCGGAGCTCCAAGCTTTGCAAAAGTTGCGGAAGCCATGAACGAGTTTAAAGAAGTGGCAAAGAGAACAGAACTTCCAAAGAATATTTCTGGAGAAACCTATTCCAATTGGGAACCTAGAAAATTAGGAATAAGGTTTGGTACCGAAAGAATAGAGGAGCTCGGGCTCGTACGTAAGACGGGACCCGCAACATACGATATGAGAATAGGCAATAGAGCACTCACTTCGATAACTGAGGGACAAGTGCGACAAGCTATTGATGCGGGACATTGGGATGACGTCATTCCAGTAAAACCTACCGCTCCGATGCCTCCTGGAAGTGAACAAATTGGGCAATCCGATAGAATTATAAAAGGCCGTTCTCCTGAAAATATCTAAGTGAATTCAAAAAGAGCCTGGGATAGGCTCTTTTTGTTGACACAGCACTATTTTTCTGGCATAAAGAGAACAGTCACTTTTAAATAATCTGGAGAAACCAATGCGTATTATCGATCGCTTAAGCATCTGGCTCACAAACATCTATCGTTTTATTAATAGTGTGTTTCGTGAATCCATCAAACCATTCGTTCCTGCGGTAAAAGCGTGGATACAACGTCATAAAGAGCGTCGCGAAGATAAGAGAGAAGATCGCATTTTTCGAATTTTAAATTTTAGAATTATGGGTGAAGAAGTGGTCACTGTACCAAATGTACTTTCAGCACTTCGTCCAATTCTTGCTCTTCTTCTTCTTCCAATGCGATATTATGGTGTTCCACTCACAATTACCGCACCCATATTTGCCATAGCATTACTTACTGACAAATATGATGGGGTATGGGCAGAACAAGATGGACATACAAACTTCGGAGAATTTTTAGATCCGATTTGTGATAAAATAGCACTTTTTATTTTTGTGCTTCCTGATCTTGCATATCTGAACTCTTGGATTATATGGCCACTTTTTGTAATAGAGCTTGTTCTCTTTACGGTTTCCATAGGAGCTATGATTTCCATACATCTCGGAGGGCTTAAAAAAAGTACCAATTTAAGTTCGAACATTTTTGGTAAAACAAAATTTACCATGGAATGTGTGGCACTTTGTGCGCTTGCAATCGGATTCATTGATTTCGCAGGATGGTTCTTTGCAATTGCAATTCCTTTTGCGCTTCTTAGTATTCTGGGAAAAGCAAAAGAACTCATGCGTGCTCATTATCACGCTGCATAATAAATACTCCCTGTTTTGCCACTGGCAAGATGGGGATTTTTTTACCCTTTAAAAATAGCTGGGAATCTTGCATACTATGGATATGGCTACTATAGAGCCCACATTACCGGGCGGATTCAAGGATTATCTTCCCGAAGATATGATTCCGCGCCAGAAAATGCTCGACACGATTCGAAAAACGTTCGAGCTCTTTGGGTTCGTTCCGCTTGATACACCAGGTATCGAAAAAACGGAGATACTGACCGGAGGGGATCCCGAATTCAAAAAACAGATATATCGTATCGCTTCCGAAAAAGGAGATGACGAACTCGCACTCCGCTTTGACCTTACGGTGCCCTTAGCGCGTGTTGTTGCCGCAAATGCAGGCACCATAAGACGGCCCTTCAAGCGATATCAAATGGGCAAGGTGTGGCGCGGAGAGCGACAGCAAGCAGGACGCTTTCGTGAATTCATGCAATGTGATGCGGATATCGTAGGCACAGAATCGGTAGCAGCTGATGCAGAAATCATCGCACTTATTAATACAGTAATGCGCGCATTAGGCTTCAAACGATTTCTTATTAAAATAAATAATCGAAAAATTTTAAATTGTCTTGCAGAATATGCAAAATTTGATGACAAAAAACTTCCTGCAATATTACGTTCACTCGATAAACTCGATAAACAAGAATGGAGTGATGTAGAAAAAGAACTTATAGAAATTGGTATCACACCAGAAGCAATAAATGCTATTAAGAATTTTATTAATGTGAAGGAAAGTAAATCTCGTGCAAAATTGACCGCATTGCGGGAACTCCTTGTAGGAATCAAAGATGCGGAGGAGGGAATCAAAGAACTTGAAGTGATTGCATCATATCTTGATGCACTCGGTGTATCTGAAGAATCATGGACATTCGATTTCTCGGTCGCTCGTGGTCTCGGTTATTATACCGGTCCCGTGTTTGAGACAACTCTCCTCGATCTTCCAAAAATTGGTAGTGTATTCTCGGGAGGACGTTACGACGACCTTGTCGCACGCTTCGGCACAATAACCATACCTGCAACAGGAGCTTCAATTGGCATTGACCGTCTTTTTGCCGCAATGGAAAAACTAAACCTCATTAAACAAGAGAAAACAACTGCGCAAGTAATCGTGTTAAATTTTGATGAGTCATGTGCGACTAGCACATCATACACCGTCGCCACATTACGCTCTGCGAACATCCCTGCAGAATTATATTTTGGTTCAGAAAAAAATATGAAAGGACAACTCGCCTATGCGGTAAATGAGGAGATTCCTGTTACTATCATTATCGGAGGAAATGAAAAAGAGAAAGGAACTGCGATGGTGAAAGATATGAGAAAAAGAACACAGATAGAAGTTCCTCAGAAAGAGATAGTGCAAAAAATAAAAGAAATCTTACAATAGAATAATATGCCCCATCTAACTGATGGGGCTCGTTCATATGACACGCGGATTTTGGAAAAAACTTAAAAAACCTTTTTTTGTGCTTGCACCGATGGCTGATGTTACCGATGCCGCATTCCGACACGTCATCGCAAAATATGGAAAGCCCGATGCAATGTGGACGGAATTTGTTTCGTGCGAAGGACTCTGCTCTCGTGGAAAAGAAAGGCTTCTTATTGATTTACGCTATGGCTCAAAAGAGCGCCCTATTGTAGCTCAATTATTTGGTTCAAACCCCGAACATATGTATGAGTGCGCAAAACTTGTTCGCTCATTAAAATTTGATGGGCTTGATATCAACATGGGGTGTCCTGACCGCGCAATTGAAAAGCAGGGGGCGGGTGCCTCACTTATAAAAAATCCTAAACTTGCTCAGGAACTTATCCGCGCCGCAAAAGAAGGGGCAGGAACAATGCCAGTCTCAGTGAAAACTCGCATTGGTTATTTAACAAATACTCTTGAGGAGTGGCTTCCTTTACTTCTCAAGGCCGAACCAGTGGCAATAACTGTTCATGGGCGCACACGAAAAGAGATGTCTAAGGTGCCTGCGAATTGGGATATAATCCGTGACGCAGTATTACTAACAAAAAAATACACAAGCGCCGCAAAACGCCCTCTTATTATTGGGAACGGGGATGTGAAAGATATTCGTGATGCGCGAGAAAAAATAAAACAATCGGGAGTCGATGGTGTAATGATAGGACGCGGTATTTTTGGCAACCCATGGCTTTTTAATAGGAAATTTGAAGGGAAGGAAATATCACAAAAGAAGCGCCTCGGGGTTCTTGTAGAACATGCGAAGTATTTTGAGAAAATTTACAAAAATATAAAACGGTTTGAAATAATGAAGAAGCATTTTAAGGCCTACGCATCGGGTTTTGATGGTGCAAAAGAATTGCGCGTACACCTCATGAGTACTCGCAATGCAAAAGAAGTAGAGAAAGTGGTAACATCATATTTATTGACAATATAAGCATCTAATGCTACAGTAAGAATCTTAAATCGCTCATTTATAACAAGAAGCAGTTAAAGAGAAGGCACTAAACAGTTCCTCTTATTTCACAATTCATAATCATTTTTACAGATAGGGGCTTACATGGATCAGAAAGAACGTGAAAAACACTTCACGCCCAATACTCTCGTAGTATGGGACAAAAAAGTGCCACAATTTGAATCGGTCAAAAAATTTGCCCAATTGGTGGGTGATGGGCCATTTATTGTGACAAGCACAGCTGATGTGCATTCAGAAAATCAGGAAGCGGTGGGGCATCATCAGTTTGTTAAGTTCGATGTAAACGGAACAATCAAAACATTTTCGGGGGCCGTGCTTGTGCGTTATCAAGGTGCAAAAGAGCCCATATAATTCTCTTCTATCATCAACCCCGCCACTGGCGGGGTTCATTTCTTGTTATTCTTGCAGAGAAAGGTGATACTATAAAAGCAAATGCGTATACAGAAATACTTTTCGGAACAAAAAATACTTTCCCGCCGAGAAACCGAGGATTTTATCCTGAAGGGTTTTATTACAGTAAACGGTAAGATAGTGAAAGAGTTAGGTACTCAAATCGACCCCACAAAAGACAAGGTGGAGATTATTGAGGCAGCAAAACCTACTCTCGGCAAAAAAATTACAATTGCGTTTCATAAGCCTCGCGGTATTGTGGTCTCAAAAATTAAAGAAGAAGGACCAACGATATTTGATCTTCTTCCTCAATTCACTTATTTAAATGCAGTAGGGCGTCTTGATAAAGAAAGTGAAGGACTTATTCTTCTTTCAAATGATGGTGCGGTAACTGCCACAGTCACAGGAACCGAACATCTCGTGGAAAAAGAATACGAAGTAGAGGTAAGTGAGCCAGTAAATGCGGGAAAATTAAGAAAGATGGAAGAAGGAGTTATGCTTGTTGATGGAAAAACGCTCCCCGCAAAAACATATCGCGTGAGCCCAACCTCGTTCCATATTATTTTGCGAGAAGGAAGGAAACATCAAATTCGTCGCATGTGTGCGGCACTTTACCTTACTATCAATCGCCTAAAGCGTATTCGCATAGGAACAATTCTTCTTAAAGGAATCGATTCTGGAAAATTTAGAGAATTAACTGAAAAAGAAGTGACTTCTCTTAAGAGGGGTTCGCCAGTCAAATAAAAAAAATCTATACTATATCCATGAGAGGATTTGAACGAAGCGAGGAAAAAATATTCGAGCATCTCACGGTAGATCAAGGATTTAAAAAAGCAGAAAGACTTCTTTCACAAGAGGCCATTAAGCCGCGCTCATTTGCAGATTTATATGGAGAGGACTCAGTAAAGGAGGATGAATTATACGTAGAAAAAATGGAAGCGGAATTCGAACAAGGACATTCTCCTGAAATGAGGGAAACACAGAAGCTTGCAACTATTTTTGAGGCAATTGTTCATGATAACGCGGATATGAGTGAGTGGTTTGGAAGCGATGCAGAAGCAATAAAGCCTTCGCGCTTTGATGATATTAAAAATGGAGTAGATACCATTATCGAAATTCAAGAAGATGAGCGCTCTGCATCTCATCTTGGTCTCGCAATAGATGCAACATTCAGTCAGGATATGGAAAAGAAATTTACCCGCATTCGAAGGGAGATTGATGCCGGAGAACTCGCGAAAGTAAAATATTTTCAATCAGAACATCTTAGTATCCGAGGAGAATTAAGCAATCTTCCACGCGTAGTTATTGGAGCTGATGCAAAAACAATTAAGGAATTGAATGAGTTGTGGCTAGAAGGAAAAAAACGTGACCTTGGGAAACACTCCGTTCAATTTCAAATCCTTGAGGAAATTGTAATGCAACTTGAAGCTTTTCGACGCTATGCCGAAGAGAAAAATAAAAAAGAATTGGCGATTATTTATGAATCAACGCGATCACTTGTTGCAGGCATTCTTTCTAAAAAACATCACGAAGTACACGACAACGGAGATCGTGATCAAATATATTACGCAATTCAAAGCAATTTAGGTGCCTTTTAATATCCTAGATGGAGCTATTCAGATGAATATGAAAAAAGGTTTTATAATTTCTTCCGTCGCAGTTCTAATAATTGCGTTTCTTTTTTCTTTAAAAACGAACACTCCCGCAGAAATAAAAGAAACCTCTCAAATACTCATTGGTGCTGGAGATATAGCTGATTGTTCACGTGATACCGATGAAAAAACAGCGACTCTTCTCGAGCACTTTCCCTCAAGTACTGTATTTACCACAGGCGACAATGTCTATCCAGTAGGAACTAGAGATACCTACTCACAATGCTATGAACCTTCATGGGGCAAGGTAAAAGCGCGCACACGTCCATCACCAGGGAATCACGATTATGCGCAAGGAACCAATAGTTATTTTTCGTATTTTGGTGAAAACGCAGGTAAAAAAGGGGAAGGATATTATAGTTATGATCTTGGGGGATGGCATATTGTGATGCTTGATAGCGAATGTATAAATGGATGTAACACCACTTCATCCCAATATATGTGGCTAAAAAATGACCTCGAGACTGCCCAAGCCTCATGCACGATGGCAATGTGGCATCATCCGGTATTTAGCTCTGGCATGCATGGTAATTCTGAGCGCGCACACGATCTTTGGAATCTTCTTTATAACTACGGCGCAGAAGTTGTAGTAAATGGACACGATCATTATTACGAACGATTCGCACCTCAAAATAAAGCGGGACAAGCAGATTCTCAAGGAATCCGCGAATTTATAGTTGGTACTGGTGGAAAAGATCTTTATGCGGTTACTTCTATTCAACCGAACAGTGAGATAAGGAATGCGGAAACCTTTGGTGTTATGAAATTTGATCTTAAACCTGGGTCATACACGTGGGAATTTATTCCAATCGAAGGATCTACATTTACTGATAAAGGCGAGGGGAGTTGCTTTACGCGATAACTATTACCGATATCGACTACATAATTTTATAAAAAGACCCACAAAATCCCCATCTGAATAGGGACTGGTAATTTTTCAAAATATCTGTTATAGTAGGCCTGCTATGATAAATGCAGATAAAAATTTTTCAGGACTCGGTATTTCTCCAGACATTCTCGGTGTTCTTGAGAAGCTTAATTTTAAGATTCCTACTCCAATTCAGGAGCAATCTATTCCTATCGCGATAGAAGGAAAGGATGTTATGGGAATTGCACAAACTGGAACGGGCAAAACTCTTGCGTTTGGTATCCCTATGTTACAACGCGTTATTATCGAGAAAAAACTCGGTCTTATTGTTGTTCCTACACGTGAACTTGCACTTCAAGTAAGTGAGGCACTCGATGCGGTAGGTAGCCCACTCGGTATTAAAACTGCGACGATTATTGGTGGTGAGCCAATGCCGCGTCAATTACGCGCGCTTTCAAGACACCCTCACATAGTTATTGGAACTCCCGGACGCATTATCGATCATATTGAACGCAGAACGCTTGATCTTCGCAATGTGGGCATTCTTATCTTGGATGAGGCTGATCGTATGCTTGATATGGGATTTGAACCACAGTTAAAGCAGATTCTTTCTGTTATTCCTCACGAACGACAAACAATGCTCTTCTCAGCAACCATGCCTGATGAAATTATGAGCATTGCCCGTACTCACATGAAGCTTCCAATTCGCATCGAAATTGCACGCGCAGGAAGCACCGCGAAAGATGTGACTCATGAACTTTTCATTGTGGCGCAAGAAGATAAATCACGCCTCTTAGAAAAACTTCTCCAAGAATACCGTGGTTCAGTTCTCGTTTTTTCTCGTACAAAGCACAGCGCAAAACGCATTGCGGCTATTGTCCGCTTTATTGGACACACCGGTGCAGAAATTCACTCAAATCGTTCGCTCGCACAGCGTCGTGACGCTCTTGAAGGCTTCAAACAAGGACGCTATCGCGTACTCGTCGCAACTGATATTGCAGCGCGTGGTATTGATGTTACTAATATTGAACTCGTTATTAACTATGATCTCCCTGAGAATGCGGAAGATTACGTGCATCGCATTGGACGCACAGGACGCGCAGGATTAAGTGGACACGCTATCTCATTTGCACGACCAAACCAAAGTGGTGATGTGCGCGCCATCGAACGCCTTATCCGTTCTTCACTTCCTGTTTCAAAACTCCCAGAATTACCACGAGTACTTCCTGCATCGCGAACTGGTATTCCGCCAGAGCGCGAGGAACGCCGTGGACGTTCAGGAGGATTTTCACGGTCAGGTGGTGGTCGCTCACATTCCTCATCTTCATCACGCAGACCATTTTCCTCACATTCTCCGTCATCTCGTCCATCATCACCCGCATCCTCTTCATCAGAAGCAGGTAAAACAAAACCACGATTCAGAAATCGAGGTCCACGCCCAATGCGTTCATTCGGACGTTAATAATAAAAACTTAAAAAACTATAAAAATCCCTGATATCACATCAGGGATTTTTTATATTCTTGTAAACAATGTAATTTAAAGTTTGATACTTTTTTCGAGATCGAATGTCTCGTCAATACGAATCTGAGTAATAAACTCGGGTACGTGACTTACGAGTATCATGGCTCCATCATACTTATTAAGTGCTGCCGCAATAATAGGAAGATGACGGAAGTTGATGTGGTTTGTTGGTTCATCAAGAATAAGCAATCCTGGGCGCTGCAATACAAGCCGGGCAAATGCCACAAGGCCTTTTTGCCCCTCTGATAGGCTTCCAATCTTCTTCCTCATGACTTCTTCATCAATCAAAAATCCTGCCGCAATAGAGCGGAGATGATCTTCTGTCATATTTTCCGTTACCGAAACAAGTGATTGATACACAGTATCTTCGAAATTAAGCGTTGAGAAATCCTGGCGATAATATCCTACACGAACACCTTCAGTAATAGTGGCACCTTTATGATGCTCGCTCGCAAGTGATTCGAGTAAGGTGCTCTTCCCGATACCATTCGGGCCCACAAGGAGAAGATGTTGATTTTTCTTTAATGATATTTTTGCTTTATGAACGGTTGGTTTATGATTTTGAAACACAGAATACGATGAGATGTGAATAATCTCTCCTGTCATATCTTCCTGTGAGGGGATTATAAACGGACGAATCGTTTTATCCTCCTTCCGCACATCAACCATTGCTTCCTGCATCTCCTCAGCTTTCTCCCGCATCTTCTTTGCTACCAAACGCATCTGCCCTCCTTTGTGCGCAAAGAAGTTTGCCTTATCCTTGTTTGCTTGAATTTCTTTTGCAAGAAGTGCGTTTTTTCTATTTTCTCGCTCAACACGGGCGGTAATCTGAGTTACTACATCAAGATAGTTACCCATGTACTGTTCAACTTTCTTTGTATAAATATCGAGATAAAGAACTCCTTGAGTAAAAGCATTTAAGAAGTCAGCATCGTGAGAAATAACAATGCACGTCTTCTTATAATCAATAAGGAACTTGGTAAGATGAGCGATGCCCGCCTTATCAAGATTATTGGTAGGTTCATCAAGAAGAAGAAGATCGGGATTCTGGATAAGCGCAGAAGCAAGAAGAAGGCGAGCCTGTTGACCGCCAGAAAACGATTTCATAATTCGATCATGGGGCGCCTGAAGATTTACCACATCAAGAACTTCGTCAATAAGAGGATCAATATTATAAACCTTCTTATCAAAACATTTTTCAAAAAATTCTCGCACCGTAAGTTGCATGTCGGCTCGAGGAATAACCTGAAGAGCTGTTGCAATTGTGAGTCCCTTTGCTTTATGAATTGCTCCCATTTCTGGCTGAAGTGCGCCAGTGATAAGTTGAAAAATAGTACTTTTTCCAGCACCATTCTGACCCATAAGAGTGAACTTCCATCCGTCTCGCAACGAAAAACTTGCCTCGTTTAAAATGGGGGTTTGGTGACCAAAATCGAAGGAAACTCCATCGAATCTTAAGATAACTTCATTTCTCGCCATAGGAGTTATAGAATACATTATTTCACTGAATTTGGGAAGAGCTGGCAAGAAGAGAGACCAAAAAATATTAGATTGAGAAATATTGTATAATAATAAAAATACATGATTGTAGAAAAAGCGACTGAAAAAATAAAAAAAGAGGCGAAGGAATATCTTCAAAGTGAAAAGCTTGCGGTGGTATCGACAGTTTCTTCAGAAGGGAAACCTCAATCGGCAACCGTTTTATACCTTCTTGACGATGAATTCAATTTTTTCTTTGTCACTCGTAGCGACACAAAGAAAGTGGAAAATCTTTTAACAAATAATGATGTATCTATTGTAGTAGGGGCGCAAATGGGACCCGTTACCATGCAAATGAGTGGTGTTGCAACACTCCTGTCATCTACCGAGCAAAAAGAATTTGTATATAAACTTTCTAAGAACACGGAGCTAAAACAACTCTATTATGGACCCTTCCTAAACCTAGAGGGGATTAATTTCTCTCTTTATCGAGTTGCAATTACATGGGCACGTTGGTTAAAAATTGATATAGAAAAAAAGAAAGAAGTGTATTATCAAATCATTCCTTAAAAAGTAGTTCTAGTACGCAGATAATGCGTACTTTTTTTACTTAGTGGTAGAATAATCTCGATGCATACAGATGAGCAGCTCGTGCAAGCATATTTAAACGGCGATGCAGAAGCATTTTCTCTCCTCGTTGAACGATATACAAACCATATTTATAACTTTGTTCGACGTTTTATTACACAAAAGAACGATGCAGAAGATATAACTCAGGAGGTATTCGTGAAGGTTTGGAAACATCTCCCTTCATTTAATACTACAAAGTCATTCAAGGTATGGCTTTTTACTATCGCAAAAAATGCCTCATTTGATTATGCACGAAGAAAATATGAGACAGTGTTTTCTGATATCGAGGATGTGCATGATGAACATTGGGTAGAAGAATCAATTGAAGATGTAGCATCACTTCCCACAACACTCTTTGAAAAAAAAGAGGTGAGCGAATTTATATCCCGAGCACTTCAAACACTTTTAATACATGAGCGAACCGTCCTTCTTCTTCATTATGAAAATGAACTCACCTTTGAGGAGATAGCAGAAATCCTTAAAAAGCCGATGAATTCAGTAAAAAGCACGCATTTCCGCGCAATTAAAAAGCTGCAATCTTCTCTTGTGCACCAAAATAACAATGAGAAGCGTATTAAGTAATATGGAGCGCGAATACGAAAAACTTTTTGCCCAGGTAGATCATCAACTTCCTTCGGAAGGATTGGTCGAGCGCATCGTTGCAACAATTGCTCAAAAGGATAAAAAGCGGGCACAAATAAGATTTATCTACAGTACTACTATACTTGCCGCATCAGTAATAGCATTTGTTCCTGCTATTCAATATTTAGGAAGTGAAGCTACGCAATCAGGGTTTTTTCAATATATTTCACTTATGTTTTCTGACGGAGCACTCCTTGCTACATTTTGGAAAGAATTTAGTTTTTCCCTTGCAGAATCATTCCCGGTATTTGGAACACTCGCCACATTCTCTACCGGTTTCGCATTTCTTTTTGCATTACGAAATATGATTCCTACCTATATAATAAGTCCAAAAATAAAACACCAATTTAATTAATACTATGGATATAACAAAATGCATTCAGTCAAAAAAGTTTAAGGCTGTGCTCTCGATTGTGGGTATTTTTATCGTGGCTATTCTCATATTCCAAGCTGGCATGTTTATTGGCTATAAAAAAGCTGCATTCTCCTATGGCTGGGGAGAGCGCTATTACAAGGCATTCGGTGGTCCACGAGGAATGCCCATGATGCAACAATTTCCACGAGGAGGATTCCCTGATGCCCATGGTGCCTCAGGACGGATACTTCAATTATCACTTCCTACATTCGTGATAGAGGGACGTGATGGTATCGAAAAAGTTGTTGTAATAAAAGATGATACGATTGTGCGACGTTTTCGAGAAACAATACAAGCCACCGAACTTAAAGTAGGGGATTCTCTCGTAGTAATTGGTGCGCCAAACGAACAATCTCAAGTTGAAGCAAAACTTATTCGTTTACTTCCTTCTGATGAAATGAGAGAAATTGAAACACTGAAATCAAGATAATATGAAATTTCCACTAAAGACCTTTCTTCATTCCGTATTACATTTTTCATCATTACATAAATTCATTAGCACCGTTGGTATTCTCACCCTTTTAGGGGGAGGGTATTGGTTATTTCATCAACAGACCATAACAGGAACGAGTTATATCACTGCACAAGTAACGAAGGGTACAATCGTTGTTTCGGTTACAGGAACCGGACAAGTTTCTGCATCCAACCAAGTTGATGTAAAAGCAAAAGCTTCAGGAAATATTGTATATCTTGGGGTATCAAACGCTCAGGAGGTGAGAGCGGGGACACTTATTGCGCAGGTTGATACACGCGACGCTCTACAGGCAGTAAAAGATGCTGAGGTGAACTTAAGTCAGGTGAAACTAACCTTAGAAAAAATGAAAGGGCTTACCACCTCCGATGGAACACTGCGCGGATCAAAAGAAAAAAATGCGGATGATTTAAAAAAGGCATACGAGGATGGATTTAATACAGTAGTAAATACATTCCTCCAACTTCCAGACATTATGACCGGCCTTCAAGATATGCTCTATTCCAGTACAATGGGAATAAGTGGACAATGGAATATTGATTACTATCTTAATGCTATTTCTCAATATGAATTAAGAGCTCTTCAATTTAAAAATGACACGACAGTAGCCTATGAAGCAGCCAGAAAGGCATACGATAAAAATCTCTCCGACTATAAAGCTTCCTCTCGTTTTTCTACTACAAATGAAATAGAACAACTCATTAATCAGACGTACGAAACCACAAGACTTATTGCGGAGTCGGTAAAGAATTACAACAATCTTATCCAGCTATATAAAGATACACTCGTAGGAAGAAATATTAGAACGTCAACAATTGCAGACACTCATCTTTCTCAGTTAAGCTCTTATACAAGCAAGACAAACACACAACTCTCAAATCTCCTTTCTATAAAGAATGCAATCCAGAGCGGAAAAGAAACTTCTATAACGGTTGCATTTGATATAGCTGATCAAGAAATACGGGTAACACAAGCTGAAAATACACTTACAAATGCAAAAGAAAGACTTGCTGACTGTTATGTATACGCGCCCTTCAGTGGTATTGTGGCAAAATTGAATGTTGAAAAAGGAGACGATATTTCTTCAGGTGGTTCGATTGCAACCTTCATTACTAAACAAAGACTCGCACAGATAACATTAAATGAGGTTGATATTGCAAAAGTAAAAGTTGGACAGAAAGCGACACTTACCTTCGATGCAGTTTCTGATTTAAGCATTGTAGGAAAGGTAACTAACATTGATACATTGGGAACGGCGACACAAGGAGTGGTTAACTATGCAGTACAAGTAGGTTTTGATACAGAAACCGATACTCGTGTAAAACCTGGAATGAGCGTAAGTACTTCTATTATTACTGATGTAAAACAAGACGTGCTTGTAGTGCCCAATAGCGCAATTAAAGTTCGTGATACTGAGTATTATGTAGATACACTCAACATACAAAGCGCAGGCACTCAAGGAATTGCTTCTTCTATTCCTCCAACTGGAAAAATAGTAGTAATTGGTATTGCAAATGATACGGAGACGGAAATTATCTCTGGATTAAGCGAAGGAGAAAATGTAGTGACGCGTACAATAACTGCTCAGACAACAGCCACACAAGCAACAGCACCAAGTCTCTTTGGAGGTGGCGGTGGGGTGCGTATCCAACGCGGAAATTAATTATGATTGAAATTCATAACGTTAAAAAAACATACCGAAGTGGTGATGTTGAAACGCACGCATTGCGTGGGGTAACGTTTACCATTCGCGATGGGGAATTCGTTGCTATCATGGGCCCCTCTGGTTCTGGAAAATCAACACTCATGCATCTTTTAGGAGCACTTGATACTCCTACGAGTGGAAAATTTATTCTTGATGGAAAAGATGTCTCAAAACTTTCAGACGATGAGCTTGCGGATATCCGTCGCGACAAAATAGGATTTGTATTTCAATCTTTTAATCTTCTTCCTCGTGCAACCGTATTACGCAATGTTATGCTCCCACTTGTATATGCGGGTATTCACACAGAAAAACGCGAAAAAATAGCTCGTGAAGCACTTCGTAATGTGGGCCTCAACGAAGAACATTTTACTCATCGTTCAAATCAACTTTCCGGAGGACAGGTACAACGCGTTGCAATTGCGCGCGCGCTTGTGAATAATCCGACTCTCATCCTTGCCGATGAGCCCACAGGAAACCTTGATACAAAAACTGGTGAGATTGTTATCGATACCTTTCAAAAACTAAACATGAACCAAGGGCGAACTATTGTGCTTATTACCCACGAACCTGATGTTGCTGCTCACGCAGAACGGATTATCTACATACGCGACGGACTTATTACCGAAGATAAAAAAGTAATAAATCGAAGAATTCTCCACCATGAACATAACTGATACATTTCAAGAAACATACGAAGCACTCTCAGGAAATAAAGTGCGTTCTGGGCTTACTATGCTTGGGATTATTATTGGCATTGGTTCTGTTATAGCCATGGTTTCTATCGGACAAGGTGCTCAAGGAACGATTGAATCAAATATCCAATCGATCGGCTCAAATCTAATTATGATAATGCCTGGTGCTCAGCGTGGAGTAGGAATGCAGGTAAGTCAAGGTCGTGGTTCGGCACGTTCTTTAGTACGGGCCGACGCAAGTGCTCTTATAGCAGAAATTCCTGGCATAAAAGCAGTTGCTCCAGAACTTTCATCGCGCTATCAAATAACAAGTCGTGGGAAAAATACTAATACACAAGTAGTCGGCACAACTCCTCAATATCCCGACGTACGTAATATACAGATTGATAATGGTTCATTTATTTCTGATCAACAGGTGCTTGGATCATCAAAGGTAGCAGTACTTGGACCAACCGCAAGTCTCGATCTTTTTGGTGAGGGAGTTGACCCAATTGGTCAAACCATCCGCATAAAGCAAATTGAATTCAAAGTAATCGGTGTCATAAAAGCGAAAGGAGGCTCAGGATTTGGAAGTCAGGACGATATGATTTTTGTGCCCTTAACTACTGCACAACGATTTCTTGCAGGAGATGAGTATTTAAGTACCATCAGTGTCCAAGCAGAGAATGCGAGTGTCATGACAGAGATACAGGAACAAATTACAACTCTATTATTAGAGCGTCACCATATCACCGACCCACTTCTTGCTGATTTTAATACTTTGAACCAAGCCGACATCGTTGCTACCGCATCAAGCATTACTCAAACATTTACTATTCTTCTTGCGGCAGTTGCAGGTATCTCTCTTATTGTCGGTGGAATCGGCATTATGAATATGATGCTCACTACAGTCACCGAACGCACAAGGGAAATAGGTCTTCGAAAAGCGATTGGCGCAAAAAAAAGAGATATTAGCATTCAATTTCTTGCGGAATCAATAGCACTTACTTTTCTTGGAGGGGTTCTCGGTATTGTGTTGGGATGGCTTGTTGCGTTTGGATTCACCTATTTTGGTGTTATTCAGACAAAGGTCGCAGTCTCATCAGTTCTTCTTGCATTTGGAGTATCAACACTTATTGGTATTATCTTCGGTTATTATCCATCCCGTCGCGCAGCAGGACTTAATCCAATCGAGGCATTACGATACGAGTAACATAGACAATTATACGAGCAACAAAAATATACTATGCACACAACAACAAAAAAGAAATCAATGATTGGAATAAGCGCAGCAATTCTTATAATCATTTCATTTTACGGAGGTACACAATATCAAAAATCAACACCTCAAAGTAAAGGTGGGTTTAACGCATTTCAAAATTTTTCAACAGGAAGCCAAAATGGGGGAGCGGCTCGTCGCGGAGGAATGTTTGGCGCAAATGGTGCAAGTGGAGAAATAATAAGCAAAGATAATACAAGTATTACTATAAAGCTTACAACTGGAGGATCAAAAATCGTTTTCTTCTCTTCTTCTACGCGAATCTCAAAATTAACCGATGGATCTATAAATGATTTAATAGTAGGCACACAAATAATGGCAAATGGTTCGCCAAATAAAGATGGGAGTGTTACCGCTCAAACAGTGCAGATACATCCACAAGGAACATTGCAAAATACACGCTAAACAAAAACCCCGCATCATGCGGGGTTTTTACTAGCTCACATACTACTTTAAACTATCTCTTCTTTTGGTTTTTTTAAAAATGTATCGTAACTCCATAAATCGGGACCAAAGAAAAAGACGGCAAGGGTTGCAATCGCGATTCCATAATCACGCACACCAATTGCGTTATAACCCACTACAAGAGTGATATCCAACATATGAACTGCCAGAAGAAATGCACTCACTCTCGTAAAAAATCCGAAAAGAAGTGCTAAGCCAAATACTATTTCAAATGCGCCATTACAATACACAAGCGTTTGAGCACTCACAGGGGAAAGTGCCACAATTGATTTCGGAATATAACTCACCCACATAAGAGGGGAGATAAGCTGCTGTAAACCAAACCACAAATACACAACGGTTATTCCAATACGAAGAAATGCGGGAGCAATAAGTGGAAATCGATTTATAAAATTATTCATACTCTTTTATTTAAGAATACCAATTTTAAGAGAAGCAAGTTCGCGCTCCGGACTTCGATTTCCTCCATGCTGATCAACAAACGATGCGGTGCTATCATTTCCACACATACTAATAATAGCATCGGAACCTCCGGGGTGCTGATTAATCCATTCAGTAAGATTATACACTCCACCACGCACCACACTCCAACAATCCTGACTATTATTATGCTTTGCCACTTCTGCTGCAGAATAGCCCTTTTCTCCCGAAGAAACGGGTGCCTTTGTAGGAACTTCCTGACCTCCATTTAGACTTGAAGTTGCGGTTTGTTGTATTGCTGGCCGTCCTACCGTGATTTGTATATTAACCTGGCTCCTCACAAATACGATGCCAACAATGATAAGTCCTGCGATACCGAGAAATATAATTGTAGAAATTATTTTATTCATATGATGTAGTAATTATACTATGCTCCAATAAAAAATAAAATTTTACCCCCAACAATTTGCTGAGGGTAAAAATATATTATTTCTTCATTTTTCTTTTCTTTCCTGGAATCCATTCCCAGAAAACCGTTGAATTGCGTTTCCTGAAATCCTTCTCCTTTTTTGCACATCCTGCACAAAATGGATGATTCCCTGCAAACTGGGTATGACGAATCCATGTCGCGTTTTCATCACATCCGCTGCACTTTTTTACTTCTTGCTGCTGTTTTGTCATAACGCCTCCAATAAGTAATAGGTTCTCGCACTAGATTACCCTTATTGCTACCACTTTTCAAATACAAAATTTTATTGGCGAAAAACACATATAAATTGTATAACTAGATTAGTATTCATTTACAAGAAAAGGAGGTACATCACATGCTTCTCAAATCACGCTGTATTATTGCTTGGATATTTAGCATAGTAGGAATGATCATCAGTTTGGGTGGAATAGTCTGCCCAATTTGGCTTGCGTATGCTCATGAAGACGTTTTCATCGAAGTCTTTCAAAATCCGATAGCCGCGTTCGGCCTCATCGTTTCGTTCCCAGTTATTGGAATCATTGTCCACGGAATAGGGAGGGTCTTAACCATAACCGGCTTTAGTGAGATTCCACGATGGAAAAAATAATCTGCAATACACAAACCCCGATATTCTTGGGGTTTTTATTTATACTAAACATATATAAAACCCCGCGATAACGCGGGGTTTGATTATCCATCAATACCAAGGTACTTAAGATTTCGAAAGAGCGGTTGTTCTAAATCGAAATAGCGATTAACCATATCCTTCGGCTTTTCTGAAAGTGGCACAATTTCTATGTCCGTCCACGAATGTACACTACACGGAAAAGGAATCGATACATTCTCGATAAGAATTGAGTTTAGTGTTGATCCGGCCTGTTTAAGAATAAAATTGCGATGAATACCATCGGTAATCACCATATTATTTCCATGCATTTCAACAAGCGGAGGAAGATAACACGCAAGTGCTGGCTCGTTTGAGCCGTTGATACCAAAAATGAAATAAGCACCAAGATCGCTCAGTCCTCCATTCACTCCGAGAAAATTATGAAAAATGTTCGGAATATTCTCGATCATTTTCTGATAATTCTCTCGGTAGATAAATTTCTGACCAATCTTCAAATAACGAGGATCAATCTTTATCATTTGAATACGCGCTTTTGCATAGGGAAGTTGATTATCCATCGTCCGGATGCGTTGAATAAGACGAAGCAAAAGATCTGTACTTATAGGAATTGGTGGAGAAGTGATACTCGTAATATCCCGTAGTGGGACAATACGTTTTACTGCTTTTACATTCGGCAGATGAAGTTGAGTTTCAAATTCATCAAGCGAAAGTGCAATACGATTCAAAAAATCGTCGGTTAGTATTTGCCATGCGGGCATAAGGTAGTCCCTTTCTTTATAGGTTGGTAAGCTTCTGTAAAAAAGCATACGCGCAATGATAGAGATGAGTCAATAATCTCGAACTATTGACTTTTACTCCAAAAAGGCGTATTCTAATGCCAGTTCACTTTACTACTCAATCACTATATTTTGAAAGGAAATTATTTATGTTCATCATAAAAGGTGTTCAAATTTATCGCGTAGATGCGGATTTGGGAAGGACTCACTTCTTTTCACATGTGCAACCACGCTCACTTCAACCATTGAGAAAAATCTCATTCGGAAAATGTGAAATGGAAGTAATCGCGGAGCGTTTACTTACCCTTTCTATTGAAGCGAGGCAGTGGGTTGGCGCGTCATTTCGCGACTTTGCCTTAATCGATCAGCTTCGCGTACGCGATACTATTCGCAAAAAATTGCCGAAAGTTGGTTACATGACGCGAGTTCCGAAACTTCCGAAAAATGCAGAACGACGATCAATCGTATTTTCAGGAAGATTAGGTATGAATCGTATGTCAGAAATTTCAACTGTGAAAGGATTTCCGCTCAGTATTGTTATGGGAGTTCGGATGCTTGAGGAAAGGGGCATGATATCCATCTCTCATGAAAATCTCGAGGATGTAATCATACCAACCGAGGCTCTTATCCTCAAAGCCTTAAAGCAGAAATGAGTATATACAAAAAACCGCGTGTACTACGCGGTTTTATATTAATAAAAAACGGCTCATTATGAGCCGTTCAGGTTTTTTGCTTCAAGTGCGGATAAAATATATTCTGCAATGTGACCGGACATCTCCTGCTTATTGACGTTTGTCGTGTCGAAAAGATGAAGATTTGGATATGAAGGAGAAAGCACTTCATATGCCTCTTTATATCGGTTTACAAGTGAGGTGACTGTTTTCAGATTCGTGGTTTCACCCAATTTTTGAGTAAGCGCATTCTCCCGTTCTCGAATTATTGCTAACTCAGGATCACAAATCATAAAAAAGGCTGCATCAATGTAATTTGCCCAAAATGGATCAAGAAAAAATTGCTGAAAGAGTTGCTTTCTTTCCTTGGAAAGCTTTCCTTTTTCTTCCCAATACATCATCCACACATGCGCGTCAAAGAGCGCACGGTCAAAGATAACAAGATCGTGTTGATGTCCCCACGCTTGGTCGATGACATTAGTAAGTGCATAGAGTCCCGTACGTGCGTTGTAGACGGGCGTATCGCGGGTAATATAGCGAATAACCTCAGCGCCTTCTTGAGGCTTCCATACACTGAAATCCATACGGCGGAAAAACTTGTCGATTTCGACGATGGTGGTTGTTTTTCCCGCCGAGGGGGAGCCAGTAACTTCAACGATAAACGGACGTGGGATGTAATCTCGATTATGGCGAATATCTTTCTTGAGATATTTGAGAAGGCGATTTGCCCTTATCTCAAAATTCGTTTCTTGCTCGTGCGTGAATGCCATAAGAACCTCTCTGTATTGTGTTAGATATGAACTATTGATTAGAATAGAAGAAATGAGGAAAAGAAGTCAATCGAACATAAAAATAGGGCTTGATATGGATGGGGTACTTATTGACCACACAGGAATCCGCATTAAGCTCGCTAAAGAATATGGCTTTGCCTTAACTCCCAAGGACACCCCTTCGGATATATTGCGTACCATTCTTCCCGATAAAGAACGATGGGCGATTCAAAACACTATCTACAATGACCCTTTCGTTTCACTCCAAGCGCCACTTATCAAAAATGTTGAGGAGAGTTTAAAACGATTAACAGAAGTGAAAATCCCATTTTTTCTTATTTCTCGTAGAAAGGATGCGAATCTTGCAATGCGACTTCTCGAAGCGCGTGGTATCTGGCCGCGCTATTTCAATCCTGAAAATACACGCTTTGTTATAACCCCTGAGGATAAAGATACGGAGGCAATAAAGTTCGGGATTACACACTATGTGGATGATGAAATAAAAGTACTTAAAGCACTCAACTCCGTCCCACATAAAATACTTTTTGATCCCTACGATGCCCAAGAAGAAGGGAATTATGTACGGGCTCGCTCATGGGAAGATGTTATGCAACATTTTCTAAACCAATAACCATTGACTTATTTGTTAATATATGATATTATTGCTCTAGCAATTAATTCACATTATTCTGGAGGTTTGAATGAAGCATAGCGAAACAAATCTGAAAGCAACGCTTCCTTGTATCCATTGTGGGAAAGAAATTGAAGTACATCTCTATGCAAGTCCTCTTCATGGAGACGGGGGAGAAACTTTAGGATATCAAGGAAATAAAAACGGGGGTCGACAGGAAGTTATCTGTACTTCGTGCGGCACCAAGCAATTGTTTGGTATTTCAATCAGTGTTGAAAAATGCGGAACCTCACTTGCCGCATAAAAAATAAATCCCGATAATATCGGGATTTTTATTTGTACCACCTTTCCCTTTGCTGATTAATCTCATTTGGGAAATGGTTCTTTCATGTTATTCAAATTCTACAAAAAGTGGGGAATGATCAGAAACTTCATCAGGCAAAACCTTAAAATCGATTTCTTTTACATTGTGGGACAAAAAAACAAAATCAGCAAATCGTTCTGTTTTTTTATAAAGACTGGTACGTGTTGAGGTAACGTTGTGTTTTGTCACAAGATTTATCATTTCCTTCTCAATCATTCGTATGCTTTCGGTGTCAGGTCTTAAATTAAAATCGCCACAAAGCACCTTAGGGACATCTTTGTTTTAATTTAAAAAGGTAAGTATCCTTTCTGATTGCAGAAGACGAATCTCGTTATCTCCCTTTCCAGTTCCTATTCGAAAAATTTCATTATCTCCCTTTCCAGTTCCTGCCCAATGTCCGTGTACATTCATAATAAGCATTTCTTTTCCATTTTTTACTCTTAACCATTGAAGCTTCCTTCCATGATCGCTTTCGTCTTCTGGGGTATATGCCTTATTTTCATAAAGACATATTTCGCTTGTTGCTAAAACCTCCATTCCCTTTTTCACAAATATTGCGAGTCCATAAAATCCACCATGAATAGGGCAGAAATATCCAATATGATTAGTAAGTATAGATTGAATTTCATCAAAAAGTTTTTCATTGCCACCCTCTTCAAAAATAAAATCAGTAGTGCGCGTTGTTTCATCAAGATTATGAAATATTTCCTGGAAACAAAAAATATCGACGTCTTTATTTTTTAAAAGAAATTGAGAAAGGGGATCGCGCAATTTCCCCGCTAGTGTATTTAATGTAATAAGCTTCATGATTCTTTTCCTAAATATTATTTATTTCTATTGTGCGCCTGATTACTCAATTGTAACAGAGTAAAAATAAGTTGACATATGACCTTGCCGCGTGTTTTGATTGGGTTTAGATCTTCACACAGCAGAAAGGAATATATCTAATGGCACTTCCAATAGATCTTGTACTTGTACGCCATGGCCAATCAGAAGGAAATATTGCAAAACGACGGTCAGAAAGCGGCGATCATGAGGCATTTACTCCCGAATTCAGAAATCGTCACTCAGCGAGTTTCCGCCTTACTGACCTTGGGAGAGAACAGGCAAAAAAAGCAGGAATAGTGATTCGTAATGAATTTCCTGCATTCGACCGCCACTTCGTTTCAGAATATCTTCGTGCCATGGAAACCGCGGCACACTTACTATTACCAGAAGCTTCGTGGCGCTCAGACTTTTATCTCACGGAACGTGATTGGGGAGAACTCGATATCTGCCCAGAAAACGAGCGCGATGAAAAATTCGGAGAAGCACTAAGACGTAGAGAAACGAATCCGTTTTTCTGGCGACCACCAGGAGGAGAGACGTTTGCCGACCTCTGTTTACGCGTAGACAGAGTGCTTCATACACTTCACCGAGAATGCAACGATAAACGCGTCATCATTGTCTGTCACGGAGAAGTGATGCGTGCATTTCAAATTCGTATTGAACGCATGTCACAATCTCGTTTTCGTGATTTAGCATTTTCTCATCAAGACGAGGATCGTATCTACAATTGCCAGATTATTCATTATTCACGAAGGGAAAATGGAGTAGGCTTACTTGCTCCTTATGTAGGATGGGTACGAACGATTCGCCCCACTGCAGAACCTCTATGGATTTCGAAATGGTCCGCAATTAAGCGACCTCATTATTCCAACGCCGACTTGCTAGAAATTGTTTCGCACGTCGCACCAATGCTTAAATGAGCATTGAATACATTTTCCTCCGAAGAGAAATCTTCGGGGGATTTTATTTATCTTTTGTAATTCCCCATCGCCAGCGAGGTTTCTCACCAGTCTTATAACAAATGATTAAAAGCACTATTACTGCCAAAGTAAGTTTTCCAAAATACCAATGGAAATTAAAATCAATTGGCTCTCTATCTGATTCGAGACTAAGTGCATTCCAAAATACAAACCAAAGAAAAAGTGCTGTTACGCCATATCCTTGCCAAGATACAGGGACCCAACCCCATCCATAGAGTTTCCGTTTAAACCAGAGTTTTTCTGGATTATCTCTAAGATACGCAACATATTTCTTTATCATAAATGATTATTCTTTCTTAAAACGAGGAAAAAAGAATAAGAAAAGAATAAAAAGAGCTGCGTTCCCAATAAAAATGTCTCGACTCATCACACGACGCACCGCATCCACAAATGATTCTTCACCAATTCGAAATGCGCCTGATTTTTCTACATATTTCAAATAAAAACTTGAATTTATAATTGCGTCACGTGGTGCATATGCAGTTGTAGATTCAGGACAGGGAGCAACAAGACACGGGTTTGTTGTCTTGATAGGAATCATCGGAAAATAAAAGAACACGAGGTTTATGATCGCAAGTGTGATGAGCTTTACCAATACCGATTTTATGACTTCCTTAATCATCGTGTAATACATTTATTATAGAAGATTTTTAAAAATGATTCTATGGGAGTATGCCATAGTTGCACCTTTGAAACTGGAAAGATGGGGTTTGGGAGTGTGTTGCAATGGTTCCTCATTGCATCTACTTGCTACAAAAAAAGAGTGGGGTATACTTAATCATGGAAACACACAAAGTAGGGTATCATTTCTTCGGACTCACCGAAGAAATTCTGTTTCTGGTTCGAAAGAACAC